>Ga0172382_10000684_pt1 | contig 63586 bp, 68 predicted proteins | sample Leawel138RmetaG_FD_122245 | JGI IMG/M metagenome (GOLD analysis project Ga0172382, IMG submission 122245) | Leachate microbial communities from a municipal landfill in Southern Ontario, Canada - Leachate well 138R metaG | ecosystem: Engineered > Solid waste > Landfill > Unclassified | place...
CCGCCGTTCGGCCGCCTCGGGGCGGTGATCGTCTCGGGGGAGGACCCGCGGTCGCTGGAGGATTTCGCCAAGGCCATGGCCGCCGCCGCGCCCAACGCCGAGGGCGTCGACGTCTACGGCCCCGCCGACGCCCCGCTGGCCCTGATCCGCGGCCGCCGCCGCAAGCGCTTCCTGGTCCGCGCCGAACGCAACGTCGACCTCTCCGCCTACCTCGCCACTTGGCGCGCCCGCGTGAAGCCCACCGGCTCCCTCCGCGTCGTCATCGACGTGGATCCGTACAGCTTCCTGTGATCCGGGGCTGACCCTCCCCGCGCATTCGCCGGGACGCACGTAAAGACCCGTCATCCCGGACGGCCGCAGGTCGATCCGGGACCCAAGAGGGTCTGATCACCGCCGTTCTGGGTCCCGGCTCTCCGCTGCGCTACGGCCGGGATGACGGCGAAGCGGAGAGGAGGTCCCTTCGTCATCCGCGATAGGAGGAGTCGCTGCGGCCCCTTGCGGCGAGGCTCTGGGGGGCGGGCCGACGGGGCGTTCGCGCAGGGGGGCGACGGGGATCATCAGCATCAGCAAGAAGCCTGCCGCCAGGATCGTCACCGAGAAGATCATTCCGTGCACGATGGCGACGGAGAAGCTCTCGCGGACCACCCGGTCCATGGCCTGGGCGGCTGGGTCGGCGGCTCGGGCGGCGGCGAGTTCGGGGTGGGTGTCGCGCTCGATGGCCATCCGCTGCAGGTCGGACAGCTGGAGCTGCTGGGCCTCGACGCCCGGCGGCGTGTGGCGGGCGAGCTCGGAGGCCAGGCCCGCGGTCAGCAGGGCGCCGAAGAAGGCCACCCCCAGCGTCGAGCCGATCTGGCGGACGAACTGGCCCGACGAGGTCGCCACCCCGATCTGATGGAAGGGCACGCTGTTCTGCACCGCCAGGCCGAACAGGCTCTGCCCCGGCCCCAGCCCGATGCCGACGATCAGCAGCCGCCAGGCGAGGTCGGTGGTCGAGGTGTCGGGCCCGATGAAGCAGAGCAGCAGGATGCCGGTGATCAGCACGATCCCGCCGCCGATCATGAATGGCTTGTAGTGACCGGTCTTGGTGACCAGCTGCCCGTTGATGGTCGAGGAGGCGATCATCCCGCCCATCAGCGCCAGCATGGTGAAGCCCGAGGTGGTCGCCTTCACCCCCTGGCCCACCTGCATGAACAGCGGCAGGAAGCTGGTCACCCCCATGAAGGCCATGGAGTAGACGAAGGCTGCGCCGTTGGCGGTGGTGAAGGTCTTATTGCGGAACAGCTCGAGCGGAATGATCGGGTCGCGCACCACCTTCTCGACAAGCACGAAGGCCGCCAGCGCGAGCGCCGAGAAGGCCAGCATGCCGAGAATCATCGGCGAGACCCAGGGGTAGTCACGTCCGCCCCAGGTGATCGCCAGGAGGAAGGGCACGAAGGCGGCGATGATCAGCGCCGCGCCCAGGTAGTCGATCCGCTGGCCCGGCCGGCTGGGCAGGCTGGGCATGCGGAACAGGATCGCCAGCACCGCCAGCAGGGCGAACGGCACATTGACGTAGAAGACCCAGCGCCAGCCCTCGATCACGTGGCCCGCGAAGGAGACCGTGCCGTGGTCGGTGAAGAAGCCGCCGATCACCGGCCCGAACACAGAGGAGACCCCGAACACCGAGCCGAACAGGCCGGAGAACTTGGCCCGCTCGCGCGGGGCGTAGAGGTCGGCGATGATCGCGAAGGCGGTGGTGAACAGGCCCCCGCCGCCGATCCCCTGCAGGGCCCGGGCGGCGATCAGCTGGGGCATGCCGCCACCGATCAGCGGCAGGTCGCCGAACTCGCCCGCCAGCCCCGCCAGCCACGAGCCGATCAGGAAGATGCCGATGCAGGTGAGCAGCACCGTCTTGCGGCCGAGGATGTCCCCCAGCTTGCCCCAGATCGGCACCATCACCGTCGAGGTCAGCAGGTAGACGGTCAACGCCCACGAATAGAGGTGCAGCCCCGACAGATCGGCGACGATCCGCGGCATGGCCGTGGAGATCACCGTCTGGCTCATCGCCGACAGCAGGAAGACGATCATCACCGAGATGAGCGTCAGGCGACGCTCCTGGTCGCTGTACGCGTGAGGCTCTTCTTCCAAAACGCTTCCGGCGGCGTGAAATGCGCCGCTTGTCCCTGAAAACTATCGTTGTATCGGCTTCGGCGGGTCGAGCCGCCGAAGCCTGGAAATGCGTCTAGTGTCTCGTTTCCGCCCCTTCCGAGGATTTCGGCCCCGCAATCTTGCGAATGCTCGCACGACGGTGGGCCATGTTCAGACCCTCGACCAGCGCCGAGAAGGCCATGGCGGCGTAGATGTAGCCCTTGGGCACGTGCACGCCGAAGCCGTCGGCGATCAGCACCGCGCCGATCATCAGCAGGAAGCCCAGCGCCAGCATAACCACGGTCGGGTTGTCGTGGATGAACTTGGCCAGCGGGTCGGCGGCCACCAGCATGGTCGCCACCGCGACCAGCACGGCGATCACCATGATCGGCAGGTGGTCGGTCATGCCCACGGCCGTCAGGATCGAGTCGATCGAGAAGACGATGTCCAGCAGCAGGATCTGGATGATGGCGGCGCCGAAGTTGTTGATCACCGTCTGCTTGGTGTTCATCAGGCCTTCGGTGTCCTGGGGATCGACCTTCTCGTGGATCTCGGTGGTCGCCTTCCACAAGAGGAACAGGCCGCCGGCGATCAGGATCAGGTCGCGCCAGGAGAAGTTCAGCTCGAACATCGGGTGGCCGCTGGCGTCGGGCGGACCGCTCCAGGGCAGCGAGAACACCGGCTGCGTCAGGCCGACGATCCAGGCGATGGTCGACAGCAGCGCCAGTCGCATCACCAGCGCCAGTGAGATGCCGACGCGGCGGGCCTTGCTCCGCTGATGTTCCGGCAGCTTGTTCGAGAGGATCGAGATGAAGATCAGGTTGTCGATCCCGAGGACGATCTCCATCACGATGAGGGTGACCAGCGCGGCCCAGGCCGTCGGATCGGCGGTCCAACCGAATACGGACTCCATCGTCTTTATTGCTCTCCCGTTGGTCTCCCCGCGTTCTAGGTAGCGGATTTCGAGCCCCTGACTAGGCCACGCGATCCGGAATAATGCGTAGCCGGCCAAACGGTTGAGGCTGATCGTCACCCCCTCTCGCCGCCCGTCCCCGGGGCCGAAGCTCAGCGGCGTGGGAAAACGCCGTAACCCAATCCTCACCTTCGCCGGTCAAGGTCGGAGTTCGCCCGGCGCGCGAATTGCTGCTCGCCCGTCAGGGGCGTCCGAAAGGCGCCAGAACGGGACGCCGAGGCCGTAGAATGACCGACGCCGCACACATCCGCTCGCTGACCGCGCTTCGCTTCTTCGCCGCCTTCTGGGTGGTGATGTTCCACTATTGGCCGAAGCTGGAGGCGCCGGCGACGCCGATGCTGGTCGAGAAGGGCTATCTCGGCGTCGAGGCCTTCTTCGTCCTCTCGGGCTTCATCCTCTGCCACGTCTACCGCACGGAAGTGGAGATCCAGCGGTTCCACTACGGCCGCTTCCTGTGGGCGAGGCTCGCGCGGATCTACCCGCTGCACCTGGCCACTCTCGTGGGCCTCGGCCTGCTGGCCGCCGTCGCAGGGCTGGCGGGCTTTGCGGTGGATTCCAACATCCTCTCCTGGGAGGCGCTGCCGGCGAACCTCCTGCTCGTGCATGCCTGGGGCTTCGCGCCGCTGGCCGGCTGGAACCACCCGTCGTGGTCGATCTCGGCCGAGTGGTTCGCCTACCTGACCTTCCCGGTGTTCGCCTGGGCGGCCCTGGCGCTGAAGACGCGCCCGCTCGTGGCGGTCGGCCTGGCGGCCGGCGGTCTCGTGGCGCTCTACGCCGGCTTCGAGCGGGCGGCGGGCTTTCCGCTGACCCAGGCGACCATCCACTGGGGCGCGCTGCGGATCGTGCCCTGCTTCGCCCTCGGCTGCGCCCTGCATTCCCTGTGGCGCGCCCGGCCGCTCACGGACCGGGCAAGCGCGCTGCTCGGCGCCGCGGTTTGCGGCGCCTCGGCGCTGATCGCGGCGGCCGCGGGCGGCCATGACGCGCTCATCGTCCTCGCTCTGGGCGGGCTCATCTACTTCCTGGCAGGCGCCGCGCAAGCCGGCTCGCAGCTATTCGGCCACGCCTCGCTCGTGTACCTCGGCGAGATCAGCTACTCCGTCTACATGATCTGCGTGCCGTGGAAGATCGTATTCGCGAATTCAGCCGCGCAAGTTCTCGAGCTCAACGGGGAACAACTTCCCTGGCCCGTGTGGATCGCCGGCGTGTTAACGATTATTCCTCTGGCGGCGCTTTCCTATCATCTCATCGAAAAGCCCGCTCGGGCCGCGATGAAGTCGTGGGCGGACGCCTGGGAGGCTCGGCGACCTTCAGCCGCACGGGCTTAAACCCTCTTTTCATTTCTGGGGGATACGCTTAACCCTGACCGCCGCGAAACGGCCAGGAGTAGCGTTCCAAGATGGCAAAACGGCTGCGAACCCTCATCGGTTCCGCGCTCGTCGCGGCTGTGGCGTGGCTGGCCCCGCTGAATATGGCGAGCGCCGACACCTACTGGCAGTGCGTTCCCTTCGCCCGGCTGATTTCCGGCATCCAGATCTTCGGCGACGCCCACACCTGGTGGCGTCAGGCCGTCGGCAAATACGAAACCGGCTTCCAGCCCAAGCCCGGCGCCGTCCTCTGCTTCAAGCCTCAGGGCAAGATGCGGCTGGGCCACGTGGGCGTGGTCAGCCAGGTGCTCACCGACCGGGTCATCCAGATCACCCACGCCAACTGGAGCCGCATCGGCGGGACCCGCGGCCAGATCGAGCGCGACGTCACCGTCATCGACGTCTCTCCGGCCGGCGACTGGAGCCAGGTGAAGGTCTGGTACGACCCGATCCGCGACCTCGGCACCACCAGCTACCCGACCTACGGCTTCATCTATCCGGACGACAACGCCCAGCGCCTCGCCCAGAACCCGTTCAACAAGGCCGGCGCCACCGCCATGGCCATGGTGCAGGGCGCGGCCAGCCAGGCGGCCAACACGGTGCGCCCCGGCGCGGGTCCGCTGCAGATGCTCAGCCAGGCGGCCGAATCGACCGACCGCATCGCCGGCCTGATCCAGTCCGCCACCGGCCAGGCCCAGCCCGAGCGCCATTGACGCCCCCGGCGGGCGGCGTCATGAAATCCCCTCCAGCTGGTTGATCGGCCGGGGGGCAGGGTGAGCGTCGTCGCCGCCTACATCTACCGCGACGGCGTCCGCGACCGGCAGGTCGACATCGCCGCCCACGAGCGCCTCGCCCCCGGCGAATTCGCCTGGATCGGCGTCTTCGAGCCCGCCGCGGACGAACTCGCCGCCCTCGCCCGCAACTTCTCCCTGCACCCGCTGGCCGTCGAAGACGCGCTGAAGGCGCACCAGATCCCCAAGCTGGACGTCTACGGCGAGCAGCTGTTCATCGTCGCCCGCACGGCCGAGTACGTCAGCGGGTCCATCTGCTACGGCGAGACCCACATGTTCGTGGGCCGCGACCACATCATCACCGTTCGCCACGGCTCGGCTCGCCCTCACACCGACCTGCGCCACGAGCTGGAGGCCGCGCCGCAGCTGCTCAGACACGGTGTCGACTACGTGCTGCACGCCGTGTTCGACTTCATCGTCGACGGCTATTTGCCGATCGTCGAGGCGATCGAGGAGGAGGTGCTGGAGGTGGAGCGCTGCACCCTCGACGCCTTCCTTTCCCGGGCCGAGATCACCCGCCTCTTCGTGCTCCGCCGCGAACTGATGAAACTGGGCCGCACGCTCGACCAGATGCGCGCCCTGTGCAGCAAGCTCGAGAATCTCGACCTGCCCGGCATCGATCCCGAGACTCGCCCCTACTTCCGCGACGTGCTCGACCACGTGACCCGGATGTCCGCGGCGGTGGACAGCCTGCGCGAGGTGATCCGCCACGTGTTCGACGTCAGCTCCCTGATGGAGCAGCATCGGCAGGGCGCCATCACCCGCCAGCTCGCCGCCTGGGCGGCGATCCTCGCCGTCCCCACCGCCGTGACCGGCATCTACGGCATGAACTTCCGCCACATGCCCGAACTCGGCTGGCGCTTCGCCTACCCGGCGGTCTGGCTGCTTATCCTGATCGTATGCGCGACGCTCTACCTGAACTTCAAGCGCCGGAAGTGGCTGTAGCTTCCGTCTCCTGGATGGGGAAGGGACGCTACAGATCCACCACCTCGCACCCGGTGGCCGCGCGGATGTGGTCGGCGACGATGCGGCGGTGGCAGCCGGCGGCGTCGGCTTCGTAGCAGAGCAGGGCCGCCGGGCGCTCGCGTGCCAGTTCGACCGCCTGGGCGAGCTGCAGCTGGGCGGCGGGCTCGGCCAGATGCGCCTCGTAGATCTCGTGCATCTCGTCGATGCGGCCTTTACGGGCGGCCTCGCGCCCGGGCTTGGGCGTGCCGAGCTCGCGCAGGTGGACGTAATCGATGCCCACCGCGGCCAGGCTCGCCGCCAGCAGCGACTTGGAAAAGCCGGCCCGCCGTGAGGAGGGCACGGCCCGTACGTCGATCACCAGCCCGACGCCGGCGGCCTTGAGCTTGCCGATCACGACGTCCTGCGTCTCGGATTCGTAGCCGATGGTCGCCAGCCGGTTCATGCTCGTGCTTCCCATCTGCTAAGGAGCGGAAAACCGGTGAAGGTGCGGGACATGGATGGATTCGTCGTCGAAGAGCCGCGCGCGCGGCGCATCGAGCTGCCCGAACGGGGCGGCGCCATGGCCGCGCTGGACTTCGGCCCGGCCGACCGTCCGATCGACATCGTCTTCTCCCACGCCAACGGCTTCAACGCGCGTACGTACCGGACGGTCCTGGCGGACCTCGCCCCACGGTTCAGGATACTGGCGGTGGACCTGCGTGGCCATGGCCGCACCGCGTTGCCCACCGAGACCGAGGGGCGGAACTCGTGGGACGGGCTGGCCGACGACCTGCTGGCGCTGATGGCGGCTCTGGACGTACGCGGCGCGGTGCTGTCGGGCCACTCGATGGGCGGCACCTCCAGCTTGCTGGCGGCCGGACGCGCCCCCGAGCGGGTGAAGTCGCTGGTGCTGTTCGACCCGGTGCTGTTTCCGGTCGAAGCGCGCCGGGCGATGAAGGGGCCCTCGCCGCTGGAGATCGGGGCGCGGCGTCGGCGGGCCGTGTTCGCCTCCCGCGAAGAGGCCATCGCCGCCTATACCGGCCGCGGCGCCTTCAAGACCTGGACGCCGACCCAACTCGCCGACTACGTCGCCGACGGCTTCCGCGACCGGCCGGACGGCCAGGTGGAGCTGTCCTGCAGCCCGGACTGGGAAGCGTCCAACTTCGCCTCGCACGGACATGATCCATGGCCGGTGCTTCGCGAACCGCCCTTCCCGATCCGCATCCTGCGCGCCGAAGAGGGCTCGACCAGCGGCAGCCTGACGCCCTACGTGGGCGAGCTAGCCGCCGCGGGCGTGCGCATCGAGACCGTGCCCGGTACGACGCACTTTCTGCCGATGGAACGGCCGCAGGTGGTGCGCGCGGCCCTGGCGGAGGCCGCCGAGGCGGCCTGAGCTAGAGGGTCAGCCCCGCGTAGGCCCCGGCGCGGATCTCGGCCTGGGCTTCCGGCGACAGCTTGATCACCTTGCGCGCGTCGAGGTCGAGGCTGATGACGATAGCCTCCGCCACGCCCCACGGCCGGCCGGTGTCCGGATCGAGCAGCCAGTGGACCAGCCGGCGCGCGCGCTCGTCGCAGTCCGCGAGGCCCGAGCGCAGCACGTATCGGTCGCCGGGCCGCGGCCAGGCCAGATGGATAAGCCGGTATTCAAGCGCCGCCCCGCCAATCCGGGCGCCTTGCGGCGCGCCATTGGCGACGATGTCGGAGAACGGGCCGCCGAACACCTGCGAGATGCCGTCCGAGATCTTGGCGATGAACAGCTCCGGCCGCATGCGCCCGAAGGCGTCGCAGTCGCGCAGGTCGAACACGCCGCGGCCGGCTCGCCGAAGGTCGAGGGCCTCCGCCCGCTCCAGGCTGGCGGCGCTCTCCACCGGATCCAGGCCGATGCTGCGCGGCGCCGCGTAGTCGGCGAGCTCCGTGCGCAGCGCATTCGCCCGCTCGCGGACCCGCTCCGGCCAGGGGAATGGCCGGCCGTCGCCGGCGGTGACGTGGGCGACCTTTGCGTTGAAGGTGGCGCAGGGCTCGCCATTGGGATGGAAGAAGGTCAGCAGGACCCGCGCCTCGCACTCGTCCATCTCCAGCACGCCGCCGGTCATGAAGAGGTAGGCGCCCGGATGGGCCTCGCGCAGGAAGCGGATATGATGCTCGCGGACCATCAGGGTGGCGTGGGCCCCGGGCGCGAACACCTGCGGCATGCCGAGCTCGGCGGCCAGTCCCGCCAGACCATCCATCGCCTTGGCCACATAGAACCGCACATTCATGTGGCCCATGCGGTCGCATTCCCAGGTGTTGACCCCGCCGCCCCAGACCTCGACCGCCGCCACGCGCCGTCCCCCTCGTTGCTGCGCCGGGACCTTAGGCAGGGGCGGGGCTGCGATCAAACGTCGGTGCGTTTGCCCTCCGCGGGGTCGGCGCCCGGACCGAGCCGGCCCTCGGCCGACGAGGCCGGAACATCGTCGCCGTCGGTGGAGGCGTCTTCCGGCGGCGAGGTCTCCTCGCGAATGCCGGTGCGCGGGGGCTGGAAGCTCGGATGCTCGCCGGCGACGGCAGGCCCCCGGCCGCTGCGCTCGACGGCGTCGTGCTGGTTGACCGACGGATAGCGTTCCGGCCCCGCGTTGTCCTCGGCCGCATTCAGCGGCTGGGCGGCGTTCGCCTTGCGGCCCTCGCTCTGCAGCTTGTTCTCGTCGGCCATCTCGGAATCTCCTGTCGTCGGGTTCGCCGAGAGAGCGCGCCAGGGCGGTCGGGCGTTCCGGATCGCGGGCGGATCGCGCCGACCCCGCGATCGTGGCAAGCTGGCCGGCGGGGAGGATGCACATGCCCAGCGCCGAGCGACCGCGTCCGCCGATGGAGACGATTCGCCGGCACGGCCTCGTCACCCGGCTGACCCACTGGACCAACGTCCTGGCGGTGCTCGTGCTGCTGGCCAGCGGCCTGCAGATCTTCAACGCCCATCCGGCCCTCTACTGGGGCGAGACCTCGACCTTCTCCCGGCCGTGGGTGGCGATGGCTGCGGTGGAGCGCGGCGGCGAGTTCGTCGGCCTGACCAAGGTGGGCGGGGCGGTGTTCGAGACCACCGGCGTGCTCGGCTACTCCGGCGAGGTGCGCGGGTTTCCGGCCTGGGCGACGCTGCCCGGCTACCGCTCGCTGGCCGACGGACGACGCTGGCACTTCTTCTTCGCCTGGGTGTTCGCCATCAACCTGGCGGTCTACCTGGCCGCCGGCCTGATCGGCGGGCACGTGCGGCGCGACCTGCTGCCGGACCGCGACCAGATCAGGCCGCGGCGCATCCTGCGGGAGATCGCCGACCATGCGCGCCTGCGTTTCCCGCATGGAGCGGAGGCCAAGCGCTACAACCTGCTGCAGAAGCTGGCCTACCTGATCGTGGTCTTCGTGCTGCTGCCGATGATGCTGCTGACCGGGCTCTGCATGTCGCCGGCCTTCGGGTCGGTGGGCTACGGCCTGATCGAGCTGTTCGGCGGCCGCCAGTCGGCGCGCACCCTGCATTTCCTGTCAGCCTCGGCCATCGTGTTGTTCGTGGTCGTCCATCTGGCGATGGTCGTGGCCTCGGGCGCCTGGAACAACATCCGGGCGATGGTCACCGGACGGTTCGCGGTCCGCCCCGAGGAGGCCGGGACATGAGCCGGATCGACCGCCGCAGCTGGCTGAAGGGCGCGGCCGCCGCCGCCGGCGGGCTGGTCGCCGCCGCCTGCGACCGCCTCACCTTGAACCCCACGGTGCAGCAGACGCTGGCCCGCGCCGAAGGACTGACCCGCAGGACCCAGCGGGCGCTGTTCCCACGCATGGCCCTGGCGCCGGAATTCTCGCCCGAGGACATTTCGCCGGACTTCCGCGCCAACGGGACGATCAATCCGCAGGATCCGGCCTACGTCGCCCTGCGCGAGGCCGGCTTTTCCGATTACCGCCTCGTGGTGGACGGGCTGGTGGAGCGGCCGCTGGCCCTGTCGCTGGCCGATCTGCGCGCCCTGCCGGCCCGCAGCCAGATCACCCGCCACGACTGCGTCGAAGGCTGGTCCAGCATCGGCAAGTGGACCGGCGCGCGGCTGTCGGCGGTGCTAGAGGCCGCGGGCCTGAAAGAGGGAGCGCGGTTCGTCGTCTTCCACTGCGCCGACAAGCTGGAGCCGACGGTCGACGAGCGAGGGCGCTACTATGAGAGTCTGGATCTGGAGGACGCTTTCCACGAGCAGACCATCCTGGCTTACGAGATGAACGACGCCCCCCTGCCGGTGGCGCACGGCGCGCCGGTCCGGCTGCGGGTCGAGCGGCAGCTCGGCTACAAGCACGCCAAATACGTCATGCGCATCGAGGCGGTGGAGAGCCTGACGCCCATCCGCGGCGGGAAGGGCGGCTTCTGGGAAGACCGCGGCTACGAGTGGTACGCAGGGATCTAGAGGGTCGCGTCGACCCCGCGGCCCGCCCCGCCGGGGCGCCGGTCCTGCTGGAAGCGGTCGACCATCCGCTCGCCGTCCCACAGTTCGGCGCGGCCGTAGTGGGGCCGCTGGTGCAACAGGTCGAGGGTCAGGCTCCGCGCCTCGGCCAGCGAGGCCTCGGGCAGAATCTCCATGTAGGGAACCTGGTTCTCGTCCTCATAAAGGTAGCAGATGAAGGGCATTGGCGCTCTCCTCGTTCAGGCGGGAGCGCGCGGCTTGGTGGGGCCGCCTCTTTTCCGAGCGCCGGCTCCTGAAGGAAAACGCACCGGCGAGAGAGCAAGCCTACACCAAACGCCGGTGATTAGCGAACGAAGCCTCGCGCCGCGGTTTTCTGGCCTCCCGGCGCAGGACAGGAGGCCGCCCGCCACGCGACGAGCGGCCTCATCCATTTGTGAGTGTGACCCGTTCAGGCCTTCTTGAACAGGTCGGCCCAGCGGCGGCGGTTGCGGGTCTTCCAGGCGCCGCGGTGCCAGGCGTCGGAGGCGATCAGCGGCACCACCGTAGTGGCCTCGGCGAACACCATCTGCTCCCAGGTCACGTCCACCTTGCCCCAGGAACAGGCCTCCTTGAGCGTCGAGGACGAGCAGGCGCCGTCGCGCACGTCCGCCACCGTGACCTGGATGGCGTATTTGTGCATCTCCGCCTCGTGGCCGAGGATCTCGGCGCAGACCACGGTGTCCTGCGCGAAGTTCTTCGGCACGCCGCCGCCGACCATGAACAGGCCGGTGGTGCCCGCCGCCAGCTTGATGTCGGTCAGCTCGCGGAAGTCGGCCACCGAGTCGATGGTCAGGTAGGGCTTGCCGGCCTTCATCCGCTCCACCTGATGCTTGACCAGGCCGAAGCCGGCCGAGGAGTCGGTGAAGGCGGGACAGAAGATCGGCACGCCCTCTTCGTAGGCGGTCTGGATCAGGCTGCCGGCCTTCTTGGCGTTCCCGTCGGCCAGCCACTTGCCCATCTCGTGGATGAACTCGCGGCTCGAGTAGGGCCGCGGCTCCAGCGCATTGGCGATCTCGTAGATCGCGTGGTCGCAGGCCTGCAGCTCTTCCTCGTCGATGTAGGTGTCGTAGATGCGGTCGATGTACAGCGCCCGCAGGTCGCGGTCGTCGACGTTGGCCTGGGCCTGGTAGTGCTTGAAGCCGAGCGCCTCGAAGAAGTCCATGTCGACGATCGAGGCGCCGGTCGAGACGATCGCGTCGATCATCCCGTACTTCACCATGTCGCGGTAGATGTGCATGCAGCCGCCAGCGCTGGTCGAACCCGCCAGGGTCAGCCAGGTCGAGCAGGCCTGGTCCTCGAGCGCCATGGTCAGGATGTCGGCCGCACGCGCCGTGTCCCGGCTGGTGAAGCTCATCTGACGCATGGAATCGATGATCGGGCGGGCGTCGTACTGGTCGATCGCCACATGCTCGACGGTGCGGGAGAGCAGTTCGGCCTTCTTGTTCGTCTGAACGTCAGCGGTCATCTTCGGAAGTTCCCTTCTGAGGGTGAGCGCCCGTCCGAGAACAAGGGCGCGGCCGGGACGGAGCGACCGACCGCGCCTTCAACAAGCGAGCGGAGGAGTTATTTCCTCCGGCGCTTCTTCGACTTCGCGCGCGCGAACCGCACGACGTTTTGGGGTTCGGCCCGCGGCACCGGGATGGACCGCCGCGCCAGGCCGTACATGGAGGCCATGGGCGCGTCCCCGACCGCGACGGTCTCGGCGTCGCCGAAGCCGTTGAAGCGGGTATTCATGGCCACACCATAGGCGCCCAGCATGCCGATCTCGACGTAGTCGCCTTCGCGCACGTCCTCCGGCAGCCAGAACGGGCCCGGCATGTGGTCGATGGAATCGCAGGTCGGCCCGTAGAAGCGGAACGGCCGCAGGCTCCCCTCGACCTCGCGCGCCTCTTCGCCGTCGTCACCTCGGATCAGCTTGACCGGAAAGGGCCACTTGGTGTGCGCCGCATCGAACAGGCTGCCGTAGCTGCCATCATTCAGATAGAGCGCGTCGCCCTTCCTCAGCTCGACCTTGGTGAGGATGGAGGAAGCCTCGGCGACCAGCGCCCGGCCCGGCTCGCACCACAGCTCGGTCGTCTCGTGCACCATCATGTCCGCGAAGCCGCGATCGATGGAGTCGAGGTAGTCGCCGAGTTGCGGCGGCACCATGCCCGGATAGACCGACGGGAAGCCGCCGCCCACATCCACCACGTCGGCGAGCACGCCGGCGCGGACCAGGGCGCGCGAGGCCTGGGCCATGGCCGCCTGGAAGGCGGTCGGCCGCATGCACTGGCTGCCCACGTGGAACGAGACGCCCATCAGCTCCTGGGTCGCCCGGCGGGCGGCCAGCAGCAGCGCCGGGGCCTGATGCGGATCAACGCCGAACTTGCCCGAGAGCGAATAGGTGGCGCCCTCGGCCTGGACGGCCAGCCGCACGATCAGGTTGAGGTCGTCGGCGCCGCCGGTGGCCTCGACGATCTTGGCCAGCTCCTCATGGGTGTCGAGCGCGAAGGTCTTCACCCCGTGATCGAAGTAGGCCTGCGCGATCGCGCGGCGGCTCTTCACCGGATGCATGAAGGCCATGCGCGCGCCCGGAGCGAACTGCGACACCAGCTCGATCTCGGGAACCGAGGCCACGTCGAACGACGTCACCCCGTTCGCGACCAGGGTTTCGATGACCCACGGCGAAGGGTTCGCCTTAACGGCGTAGAAGACGTCGCCCTTGAAATTGTCCTGGAACCAGCGCGCCGCTACGGCCACCGCATCCGGTCGCGCAAGGGCGACAGGACGCTCCGGGGACCGCTCGCGGACCAGGTCCAGGGGCGTATGGTACGTTTGCACCTCACGCAACCCCCAACGGATTGTTGAACCCAGACCGGCGTTAGCAGCGCTTGTTAGGACATCGGGTCCGCCGGAGCCGTGCGAAATAGGGGCTGCGCCCCCCGATGTAAAGTCATTATGCGATGCGGCGCATGCGCACGCGCACGCGCCGCGTCTCTGGACCCCAGGGCGGCGGACGTGTCATGAAACCATCGCAGGCGTGGGCGATCAACGCGCCCGTCGTCTGCGCGTGCTCACGTTTGGGGGAAGCCTGACATCCATGTCCGACGCGGCGGTGCTTTCGGTCCGCGACGTGTCGAAGAGCTTCGGTTCCCGCCGCGCCCTCGACGGGGTTTCGGTGGATGTGGCCAAGGGCGAGATGATCGCCCTGATCGGCCCGTCCGGTTCGGGCAAGTCGACGCTGCTTCGCTCGATCAGCGGCCTGCAGACGATCGACCCCGGGGCGGGTCGGATTGACGCCTTCGGCGGTCCGGTGCAGGCCGACGGCAAGCTGTCCGACAAGGTGCGTGAGGCCCGCAAGCGCATCGGCTTCATCTTCCAGCAGTTCAACCTGGTCGGCCGCCTGCCGCTGTTCGCCAACGTGGCGCTCGGCTCACTGGGCCGGATCCCGACGTGGCGCGGGACCCTCGGGCTGTGGCCGAAGGAAACTCGCCAGGCGGCGATGCAGGCGCTCGCCCGGGTCGGCATCGCCGAATACGCCGGCCAGCGGGCCGGCACCCTGTCCGGCGGCCAGCAGCAGCGGGCGGCCATCGCCCGCGCGTTGGTGCAGCGGGCCAAGATCATCCTGGCCGACGAGCCGGTGGCCTCGCTCGACCCGGTGTCCGCCCGCCGAGTGATGGACACCCTCAGCGAACTGAACGCCGAGGACGGACTGACGGTCGTCGTCACCCTCCACCAGGTGGACTATGCGCTGAAATACTGCCGGCGGGTGATCGCCCTGAAGGCCGGCAAGATCGTCTACGACGGTCCGCCCGAGTCGCTGGACCGTTCCCGGCTTATCGACATCTACGGACCCGAGTTCGAGGACGTCTTCTGGGAAGGAGCGCCCAAATGATCAGCCGCCGCCTGATGCTGGGCGCCAGCCTCGCCGCCCTCAGCCTCGCCGCCTGCGGGAACGGGGAAGAGACCGGAAAGGCCGCCGAGGGGCCGCCGGAGGTCATCAACTTCTCGATCCTGGCGACCGAGAACTCGTCCAGCCTGGAGACCTTCTGGAAGCCGATCCTGGCCGACATGGAGAAGTCCATCGGCATCCGGGTGAAGCCGTTCTACGCCACCAACTACACGGCCCTGATCGAGGCGCTCCGGTTCAAGCAGATCGATGCGGGCTGGTTCTCCAACCAGTCGGGCCTGGAAGCGGTGCGCCGCTCGGGCGGCGAGGTGTTCGCCCGCACCTTCGATCCCTCGGGCGAGGACGGCTACAAGTCGGTGCTGATCGTGCCGGCCAACAGCAAGACCACCCTGGCCGATGTGCTGAAGTGCGACCGCACGCTCAACTTCGGCATCGGCGACGCCAAGTCGACCTCGGGCACGCTGGCGCCGATGACCTATCTGTTCGCGCCCAACGGGGTGGACCCGCAGGCCTGCTTCAAGACGGTGAAGACGGCCAACCACCAGGCCAACCTGTTCGCGGTCGCCCGCGGCCTGCTGGACGTTGCCACCAACAATTCCACCGCCATCCGCCTGCAGCGCGAGCGCGGTTCGCCGGTCCCCGACCAGATCCGGGTGATCTGGGAATCGCCCAAGCTGCCCGAGGACCCGATCATCTGGCGCAAGGACCTGGACCCGGCCACCAAGGAGAAGATCCGCCAGTTCTTCCTCACCTACGGCAAGGGCGAGGGCGAGGAGGCCGAGCGGCAGCGCAAGCTGCTCTCGCAGCTGTCCATCGGCGGCTTCCTGCCGGCAGACGACAGCCACCTGATCCCGGTGCGCGAGATGGAGGCCACCGAGGCGCTGCTCAGCGCGAAGAACATCGGCGACGCCGCCCACATCACCGAGGCCCAGAAGGCGCTGGAAGCGATCCAGGCCGAACGCGCCGCCCTAGAGGCCAGGACCGGCCAGCCCATCGTCGGCCAGTGACCCCGTGACCGAAGCGATCGACCAAGCCGCGAGCCTGAAGCCGCCTGCGCGTCCGCTGGGCCAGAAGGTGTTCGACATCCTGCTGTGGGGCGGCCTCGCCGTCCTGCTGCTGGTCAGCTTCGGCCCGGCCGAGATCGACAAGCTGCCGCGGCTGTTCCAGAACACCGAGAACATGCGCCAGTACGGGCGCGAGTTCGTGCGGCCGGACTGGACCGACCTGTCGCTCTACGTGCGCCAGATGTGGCTGACCGTGCAGATGGCGCTGTGGGGCACCTTCCTGGCGGTGATCCTGGCCATACCGCTGGGGCTCGCCGGCGCCCGCAACGTCTCGCCGCCCGCCGTGCAGCTGGTGGTGCGCCGGCTGATGGACATCCTGCGCTCGGTGCCGGACCTGGTCATCGGCACCTTCTTCGTCGCCGCCGTGGGCCTCGGCCCCTTCGCCGGCGTCATGGCGCTGGCGCTGAACACCGGCGGGGTGCTCGGCAAGCTGTTTTCGGAGGCCGTGGAGGCCATCGACCGCGGGCCGGTGGAGGGCGTGCGCGCCACCGGCGCCACCAAGCTGCAGGAGATCGTCTGGGGGGTGATCCCGCAGGTCGCCCCGCTGTGGACCTCCTACGGCCTCTACCGCTTCGAATCGAACAGCCGCGCCGCCACCGTGCTCGGCTTGATTGGGGCCGGCGGCATCGGCCAGGTGCTGTTCGATTCCCTGAACAGCTTCGCCTACAGCAAGGTCGCCGCCATCGCCCTGGTCATCGTCGTCGCGGTGACGCTGATCGACATGCTCTCGCAGGCGATTCGTTCGCGGCTGATCTGAGGCCAAGATGTCGCAGGACTGACGCAAAAGCTTCAAACGTTCGAAGGCGAACCTTCACACTTCATCGTTAACCCCCTGCGGCGGACGCGCTGTGGCGTCTTCGGAGGGTAATTCGATGCGATCCAGGTTTTGCGCGGCCGCTGTTGCGGGGATTGCCGTCACCGGCGCTGCAGCCGGCCCGGCGCTGGCGCAGGACGCGCCGCCGACCATCGAGTTCGGCGCCCGGGGCTTCATCGACTACGTGGAGGTCGACGCCGACCGGGAGACCGGCGCCGACTTCGAGGACCAGGACGTGCGCCTGCGCCTCGGCCGTATCTGGGCCCAGGGCGACCTGACCGACCGCGTCTCCTACAAGGCCGAGCTCGACTTCGCGCTGGAGGACGTGGTCTGGCAGGACGTCTACCTGGCCGTCGACCTCACCGACTCCACCAAGCTGACGGTCGGCAACATCAAGACCGTATCGCTCGAAAACCTGACATCCGACGCGGTAACCACCTTCATGGAGCGCGGACCCTTCAACGACGTGCTGGGCCTCGGCCGCCTGGTCTCGCTGGAGGCCAAGACCGGCGGCGACACCTGGACCGTCTCGGCCGCGCTCACCGGCGAAAACCTGAACGACATCGACACCGCGCCGCAGGAAGTCGGCGTCAGCCTGCGCGGCACGTTCGCGCCGCTGAACGAGGACCGCCAGAGGGCTCACCTCGGCGCCTGGGTTCGCCAGCGCGACCGGGACGCCCCCAGCCGGCTGAACTACCGCGCCCGTCCGAACACCAACTTCGGGCCGCGCTTCGTCAGCACCGCCGCCTTCGGTGATTCTGACACCACCGTGGGCCTCGAAGGCGCCTATGTGAACGGCCCCTTCTCCCTGCAGGGCGAGTGGGCCCACGTGGCCGTGGACGGGACGACGCGCGATGCGGACCTGTCGACCTGGTACGCCTACGGCAGCTGGTTCGTCACCGGCCAGTCGCGCCGCTACCGTCCGGAGGCCGGCCGCTTCGACAGGGTGAAGGTCGCCGAGCCGGTCACCAAGGGCGGCCTGGGGGCCATCGAGCTGGCGCTGCGCTACGACGCCGCCGACCTCTCCGACGCGCCGGGGGGCGGCGAGTACTCCGCCTGGACGCTGGGCGCCAACTGGCACCTGACCTCCAACACCCGGGTGATGTTCAACTATACCGACTCCGAGAACGACAACGTCGCCTTCGGCGCCGACGTCGACGCCCAAGTCGCCCAGGTCCGCTTCCAGTTCGAATTCTGACGCGCGCCGGAGCCCTTCCCGATCAGGTCGAAGCCCCTGGGGCAAGAGGCCTGTGGTGCGAAGACTTGCCTCGCCCCAACCGCTGAGCCGGGCTTGCGCTACGCCGGTATCGGTTCCGAAGCGAGGTAGAGGCTGCGGCCCACCAGGGCGCCGGTGCGGTCGTGAATCCGCACCTCGGCATCGGCGCCGACCCGCGCCCGCTGTGCGCCCAGCTGGTGGGCGCGCCGCTCGGCCTCCCCGCCGCGGCTGAACACCAGCGGCGCCGGGTCGCCGCCATCCACGATCCAGCCGTCCGGCACGGCCCTGACGTTGATCACCATCATGCCTCGACTCGCACTCGCCTGTGGCGCGAGCCGTGTAGAGCCGTTTCACGACAGTTGTGTGCGCGCCCGTCTCGTGCGTCACCGCCCTGTCACCGAGGCGGCTTATCGCCAGCATGGGAAAATCACCTGGAGGCTGGCCATGGACGACGCCGAACTCTCCTGCCGCAGCGTCTTCATCTCCGACATCCATCTCGGGACGCGGGGCTGCCAGGCCGAACGGCTGCTGGACTTCATCCGGAGTCTCGAGTGCGAGCGGCTGTACCTGGTCGGCGACATCGTCGATGGCTGGAAGCTGCGGAGCGGGTGGCACTGGCCGCAGGCGCACAACGACGTGGTCCAGAAGATCCTGCGGCTGGCGCGCAAGGGCGTCGAGATCATCTACGTGCCCGGCAACCACGATGAACGGGTGCGTGACTTCTGTGGCGTTCACTTCGGCGGCGTGGTGGTGGCGCGCGACGCGATCCACGAGGCCGCCGACGGCCGGCGCTATCTGGTCACCCACGGGGACGAGTTCGACGGCGTCGTCCAGCACGCCAGGTGGCTCGCCCTGCTCGGCGACTACGGCTACCGGGCGCTGCTGACGGCCAACACCATGTTCAACCGCGTGCGGCGCCGGCTGGGCCTGTGCGACTGGAGCCTGTCGGCCTACGTCAAGACGCGGGTGAAGAACGCCCTGCAGTTCATCGAGAACTTCGAGGCTGCGGTGGCCGACGAGGCCCGCCGGCGAGGCGTCGACGGAGTGATCTGCGGCCACATCCACAGGGCCGAAATCAGGTCCATCGGCGGCGTGGTCTACATGAACGACGGCGACTGGGTGGAGAGCTGCACGGCGCTGGTCGAGGACCACCAGGGCCGGTTCTCGATCGTCCGCTGGAACGAGATCGCCGCGCGCCCGGCCCCGGTGGTGGTGGCCCAGGCCGCCTAGCGCCGCCGAACCTTCTCACGTCAGACGCGATTGGCCGCCCTCGCCCACCGGGAGCGAAGGCGGCCTCGGCTTGGTGTGGAGGCATGTCGTCCCGTACGGCCGAGCGGCCGTACGGGACGCGGCCCGCTACTTCTCCGGCGCGGCCATCGGCGTCAGGCCGGCGACGGCGGCCTGCTGTGCCTTGCGTTCGGCGTCCGGCAGCGGGATCAGCCCGCGTTCGAGCAGGTAGCCGCCGCGGCCGGCCGCGGCGTCGGATACGAAGGCGCTGACGTAGGGCTTCAGCGACGGCTTGGTCTCGACGTTGGCCTTCTTCACGTAGATGAACAGCGACCGCGACAGCGGATAGGAGCCGTCGGAGATCGCCGCCATCGTGGGCTTCACCCCGCCGATCGCTGCGGGCTTCACCTTGTCCAGATTGTTATCCAGGAAGGAGAAGCCGAACACGCCGACCGAGCCTGGGGTCTTCTCCAGGGTCTGGATGATGGCGTTGTCGTTCTCCCCGGAATCGATCCACGCGCCATCGCTGCGCAGCGTGTGGGCGCGTTGCTTGAAGGCGGTCTCGTCCGAGCTTTTCAGCGCCTTGAGCGCCGGCACGGCCTGGGCGCCGGCCTCCATGCCGAGTTCGACGAAGGCGTCGCGGGTGCCGGAGGTCGGCGGCGGGCCGTAGACCTGGATGCGGTCGGCCGGCAGGGCCGGGTCGACGTCTCGCCAGGTCTTGGCGGTGTTGGCGGCAAAGCCCTGGCCGCTGGGCATGTCGGCCGCCAGCGCCCTGTAGAGGTGCTCGGCCTTCAGGTCGTAGTCGGCGCCGGTGCGGGCGTTGGCGACGACGATGCCGTCGTAGCCGATCTTCAGCTCGACGATGTCGGTCACGCCGGCCTGCTGGCAGGCCTCCCACTCGGACTTCTTCATCGGCCGCGAGGCGGTGGCCACGTCGGGGTAGCTGGCGCCCAGGCCGCCGCAGAACAGCTTGATGCCGCCGCCGGTGCCAAGGCTCTCCACCTTGGCGGCCGTGCCGCCGGTGGTGCGGGAGACCTGTTCCGAGACGCGGGTCGCGAACGGGAAGACGGTCGAGGAGCCGGCGACCCAGACCTGGTCCGCGCTGCCGCCGGTCTGGCCGCCGCCGGCCGCACCGGCCGCCGCATTGGTCTCGGCGCCTTGGCCGCAGCCCGCCAGGGCGAGCGCCGCGCTGGTCGCGGCGAGGGTGGAGATCAGTCGCATGTTGTCAGGGCTCCGATTGAGGCGCCTGCGGCCTAGCATCGCGGTGCGACAGTTCCGCGACAGTCGGATGACGCTTCCTCAACGCCGGCCCAACCCCACCGCTCGGGGCGTCAGGCCGCCTTGGGCCGCCGCCGCACGCGCGCCAGCCGCCGCAGCCTGCGCCAGAAGCGGGTCTTTTCCGGCTCCGGATAGGGCTGCAGGTTGCGCAGGAAGTCCTCGGCGCAGTTACGCCAGGAGAAGGTCTCGGCGAAGGCGCGCACCTTGCCCCGGTCGAGGGTCAGGCATTCTAGGCAGGCCTCGCGCAGTCCCTCGGTGGCGGACTTCGCAAGCACGCCCGCGCCCGAGCCGGGAATGATGTCGATCGGCCCCGGGGCCGGATAGGCCGCGACCGGCGTGCCCGTGGCCATCGCCTCCAGGATCACCAGACCGAAGGTGTCGGTCAGCGAGGGGAAGACGAACACGTCGGCGCAGGCGTAGTGGGCGGCCAGTTCCGCCCCGCTCTTGAAGCCGGTGAACACCACGCCCGGATGCTTGGCGGCCAGCTCCTCCTTTTGCGGGCCGTCGCCGACGACGACCTTGCTGCCCGGCAGGTCGAGGCCGAGGAAGGCGTCGATGTTCTTCTCCACGGCGACGCGGCCGACATAGAGGAAGATCGGCCGCGGCAGGCCTTCGAACAGGTCCGGCTCGTCCGGCCGGCGCGGGTGGAACAGCTCGGTGTCCACTCCCCGCGACCAGGACGAGATGTTTCGGAAGCCGTGCCGCGAGAGCTCGTCGCGCATGGTGGGCGTGGCCACCATCAGCCGCCCGGACGGCTTGTGGAACCACTTCATGTAGGCGTAGCCCGCCGCCAGCGGCACCGGCAGCCGGGCCGAGACGTATTCCGGGAAGCGGGTGTGGTAGCTGGTGGTGAACGGCAGCTTCCACTCGACGCAGATGCGCCGCGCCGCCAGGCCGATCGGCCCCTCGGTGGCGATGTGGATGGCTTCCGGCTCGAAGGCCTTGAACCGCTCCTGCACCGGCTCGTAGGCGCCGATCGCCACCTTGATCTCGGGATAGGTCGGCAGCGGGAAGGTCTTGAACTGGTCGGGGCTGACCACCTCCACCTGATGGCCCATGGCGCGCAGCTCCTGGACCACCCGGGTCAGGGTGCGGACCACGCCGTTGACCTGCGGCTCCCAGGCGTCGGTGGCCAAAAGGATGCGCATCGGCTTCTGGGTGTCGGCATGCGGCGGCGCCGCCTCGCGGATGGGCTGGGCCGGCGGCTTGTCGCGGGCCACCGCCTGGGTCTGGATCCAGGCCCAGAAGGCGCCCAGCAGCGCCTCCTTGGTAGGGAAATGGCGGTAGACGGTCCGCTCGCCGACCTTCGCCTCGGCCGCGATCTCGGCGAACGACAGGTCCTCGAGCGAGGTGGTCTCGAGCCTGCGGCCGACGGCGCGCAGGATCTCGTCACGGGTGGCCGCCCTCTGCCTGTCGCGCAGCGAGGGGCCCGAAGGGGCGTCGTTCATGGCAGCGGCACTGTCATGAGTTCGCAGCGACTGTCAACGGGGCTGCGCGACGCTTCGGATAACGCCGACCACTCAATTGACCCCGATCTGGGCGCGAATGTCGCAGCTTTGATCAAAATTTTCGCCGGAAGCGGCAAAAGCGCGTTTCGCCTCTGGCGCGAAGCAGCAGGCGCGCCTAGGTCAGCCGCGTCACGCGCCTCCCCGACGCCCATGGACACCAGAACATATCCCGCCAAAGAGACCCCGAAGTCTCGCCGCACGCGTGCGCGCATCCTCGATGCGGCCATGCGCCTGTTCGCCGAGGTGGGCTACCACGCCGCCGCCAACGCGATGATCGCCGAGGCGGCCAACCTCACCCGCGGCGCCATGCTCTACCACTTCCCCAGCCGGGAAGAGCTGGTCGAGGCGGCCATCGCCTACATCGAGGTGGAGCGGGCCCGTCTGTTCGAAGAGGCCGCCGCCAAGCCGCCGATCCCCGGGATCGACGCGGCCGAGCACGCCATCGACGCCTACTGGACCCTGCTGCACACCGTGCCGTTCGTGGCCTTCGCCGAGCTGGAGGCCGCGGCGCGCACCGACCCTATGCTGCGCGAGCGGCTGGCCGGCGCGCAGAGCGCCTTCGACCACAACCAGGTAGGCAACCGCTTCCTGGCGCTCGCCCAGGCCGGCGAGGACCCCAGGTTCCAGACCAGCCGCGACCTCGGCCGCTTCCTGCTGGAAGGCTTGGCCAAGGGCTCGATGACCTATGACGAGGAGGCCCGCCGGGCGCGCCTGCTGCAGGTCGTCAAGCGCGCGGTGCGGGTGCTGAACCGCAAGGGCGACATCCACGACCTCTGGACCGAGTAGGCGTAGGCGGCCAGCCTCGCCGGCTATTCGGTCGGCGGCGGGGCCGGGTCGTCCTCGTGGTATTTCATCATCAGCGGGATCTGGGCGAACGAGAACGCCAGCGCCAGGATCTGCAGGCCCGGGAAGCGGAAGGCGACCCAGAGGGCCTCCGGCTGGGTGCGCCAGACGATCTCGTTCAGCCCTGCCACGCACAGGAAGAAGATCCCGTAGCGCAGAGTGAGTGTGCGCCAGGCGTGGTCCGGCAAGCGGAACGCCTCGCCCAGCAGCGCCTTCAACGGATTGCGCTTGATCGCCATGCCGCCGAGCAGGAAGCCGGCGAAACCCAGGTTGATCACCGTCGGCTTCACGTAGATGAACCGCGGGTCCTTGAAGATCAGCGTCAGCGCGCCGAACACCAGCGCGGCTCCGCCGGCCACCAGGGGCATCGGAGCGATCCGCTTCTCGTGAACAAAGCCGACGATCAGGGCGATCGCGGAGCCCACGACGAGGCCCGCGGTCGCCTTGACCACGTCGCGGGTGACGAGGAACGCCAGCAGGAAGACGAGCGGTCCGAAGTAGTCGACGAAGGCCCGGACCCGCCGGTGCGTCTTGCTGCTGCTCATGCATCCTCCAGGCCGACGAGCGATCGGGCGAAGGCCCGGGCCCGGAACGGCTGCAGATCGTCGATCCCCTCGCCGACCCCGATCAGCTTGATCGGCGAGTCCGAGGCCTGGGCGACCGGCACCAGCACGCCGCCGCGGGCGGTGCCGTCCAGCTTGGTCATCACGATGCCGGTGACGCCGATCTGGTTGCCGAAGATGTTCTCCTGGGCCAGCGCGTTGCGGCCCACGGTGGCGTCGAGCACCAGCAACACCTCGTGCGGGGCGTCGGGCTCCACCTTCTTGATCACCCGGATGATCTTCAGGAGCTCGTCCATCAGGCCCTGCTTGTTCTGCAGCCGCCCGGCGGTGTCGATCAGCACCACATCGTAACCTTCGGCCTTGGCCCGCTCGACCGCGTCGTAGGCCAGGCCCGCCGCGTCGGCTCCGGTCGGCCGGCTGATGAAGTCCGCGCCGGACCGGTCGGCCCACACCTTGAGCTGCTCCACCGCGGCGGCGCGGAAGGTGTCGCCGGCGACGATCAGCACCTTGGCCCCGCGGCTCCTCAGGTCGGCGGCGATCTTGCCGAGCGTGGTGGTCTTGCCCGAGCCGTTCACGCCGATGAGCATGACGATGTAGGGCCTCGGCCCCGAGAGGGGGTCGAAGTCGCCTTCGCGGGCGGACAGCTCGTCGCCGATGGCGGCGGCCAGCCCCTCCTTGATCTCGCGCTCGTCGGCGCTCTTGCCGAAGCGCTCCTCGGCGAAGCGTTCGCGGATGCGGGCGGCGGAATAGGGGCCGAGATCCGCCTCGATGAGCATCTCTTCGAGCTCGTCGAGCCGGTCCTCGTCCAGCGGCTGTTTGGTGAAGCTCCCGACGACCTGTTCGGTCATCGCCTTGGAGGAGCGGGAGAGGCCATCGGCCAGCCGCTGGAACCAGCCCTTCTTGGGTTCGGTCATGGAGCGGCGTTCTAGCGGGCCGCGCGGGGGCCGTCACCCTCGCCGGAACGCGCGCCGCCGCTTAAGCTCGGGCGAATGGACGACACCCTCCTGCGCGCCTTCCCGATCCTCGACTATGCGGCGGTCTTCGTGTTCGCCGCGACCGGGGCCCTGGCGGCCGCTCACCGCAGGCACGACATCGTCACCTTCGGCTTCTTCGCCGCTATCACCGGCGTCGGCGGCGGCACGTTGCGCGACCTGTTGATCGGCGCGCCGGTGTTCTGGATCGAACAGCCGGGCTATCTGGTCGCCTGCCTGGCGGCTGGGATCAGCATCTGGGCGTTCGGCTTCGGCCGCTTCCGCATGCGGCTGCTGCTGTGGCTCGACGCCCTGGGCATGGCCGCCTACTCGGTCGTCGGCGCCGCCAAGGCCGGCGCCTTCGACGTCTCGCCCCTGCCGGCCATCGTCATGGGCGTTCTGACCGCCACCTGCGGCGGGATCATCCGCGACGTCGTGGCCGAAGAGCCGTCGGTGCTGCTGCGCCGGGAGATCTACATCACCGCCGCCCTGCTCGGCGCCACGGTGTTCGTCGGCCTGCGGCTCATGGGCGTCGAGGCCCTGCCCGCCGGCCTCGCGGGCTTTTCCGCCGCGCTCGCCCTGCGCGCCTGCGCCATCCAGTTCAAATGGTCGCTGCCGGCCTTCCGCGGGAAGGTCGAGAGCTGATCCCCTCTCCCCCGAGGCGTGGCCCGAGGGGGAGAGGAAGTCAGGCCACCACGGCCAGCGCGCGGGCGCCGTCGTGGCCGACGATGCGCAGGGGGACGATCTCGCCGACCGGGGCCTCGCCGTCGAAGGCGACTTCGGTGAAGTCGGCGGCCCTCGCGAAGCCCGGCCGTTCCACCAGCGCCGAGACGGTGCGTCCGAGCTGGCGTTGCAGGTGGCGCTCCAGCGCCGCCTCGCCCGCCGCGCGCAGGCGCGCGGCGCGGGATTTGACCTGCGGCCGCGGAACCTGCGGCATGCGGGACGCCGGCGTGCCCGGCCTGGGGCTGAACGGGAAGACGTGCAGGAAGGAGAGCTGCGCCTCCTCGACCAGCGCCAGGGTGTTCTCGAACATCGCCTCGGTCTCGGTCGGGAAGCCCGCGATCAGGTCGGCGCCGAAGGCGACGTCGGGGCGGACGGCCCGCACCTCGGCGACCAGCCGCAGGGCGTCGGCCCGCAGGTGGCGCCGCTTCATCCGCTTGAGGATCATGTCGTCGCCGGCCTGCAGCGACAGGTGCAGGTAGGGGGCGAGCCGCTCCTCTTCGGCGAGGCAGCGCATCAGGTCCGCGTCGATCTCGGCCGCGTCGATGGACGACAGCCGCAGCCGCGGCAGCTCTGGGACCAGCCGCAGGATGCGCCCGACCAGCTGGCCCAGGGTCGGCTCGCCCGGCAGGTCGGCGCCCCAGCTCGTCAGGTCGACGCCGGTCAGCACCACCTCGCGATAGCCGTCCGCGGCCAGCCGGCGCACCTGCTCGACGATCTCGCCGGCGGGGGCCGAACGCGAATTGCCGCGCCCGTAGGGGATGACGCAGAAGGTGCAACGGTGGTCGCAGCCGTTCTGCACCTCGACGTAGGCGCGGGCGCGGTCCTTCAGCCCGTCGATCAGGTGGCCGGCGGTCTCGCGCACGCTCATGATGTCGCCGACCCGCACGCGGCCGGGCTCGGCGGTTCGGGCGTACGCGCCGGGCGCGGCCTTCTCGGCGTTGCCGAGCACCAGGTCCACCTCCTCCATGGCGGCGAAGGCGGCCGGATCGATCTGGGCGGCGCAGCCGGTGACGATCAGCTTGGCCCCGGGCCGTTCGCGCCGGGCCTTTCGTATCGCCTGGCGGGCCTGGCGCACCGCCTCGCCGGTCACCGCGCAGGTGTTGAACACCACCGCGTCGGTCAGGCCGTCCTCGGCCGCCCGGGCCCTGATCTGCTCGCTCTCGTAAGCGTTAAGCCGGCAGCCGAAGGTGACGATGCGCACGTCGGCGGACGTGTCGTCAGGCTGCGGCGCGGGGTCGGCGGCCGAAGCCGGCGCCGGCACGCGCCGGATGACCGTGTGGACGCTCACGGCAGCCGGCCCTCGTATTCCAGCGTCGCCGGCCCGGTCATCAGCACGTGGTCGTCGCCTTCCCGCCACTCGATGACCAGTTGGCCGCCGTCGAGCTCGAGCGTCGCCTTGCGGTCGGTCAGGCCGCGGCGGTGGGCGGCGACGAGAGCGGCGCAGGCGCCGGTGCCGCAGGCCAGCGTCAGGCCCGCGCCGCGCTCCCAGACCCGCAGCCGGATGCGGTCGCGCGCCTTGATCTGGGCGAAGCCCACGTTGACGCCTTCCGGGAAGAGCATATGGCGCTCGATCAGCGGGCCGACCTCGCGCACCGGCGCGGCCTCGGCGTCGGGCACGAAGAAGACCACGTGCGGATTGCCCATCGAGACGCAGCCCGGGGTGTGCAGCACCGGATTGTCGATCGGGCCGACCTGCAGCTCGATGCCGCGGGTGTCCATGTCCTCGGCCAGCGGGATCTCGTGCCAGGCGAGCCTGGGGCGGCCCATGTCGACGGTGACGTTGCGCCCGGCGCGCCGGGCGTGCAGCAGGCCGCCGTCGGTCTCCAGCACCGCCTCGTCCTTGCCGGTGCGATCCATCACCCACTGGGCGACGCAGCGCGAGGCGTTGCCGCAGGCTCCCACCGCCTCGCCGTCGGCGTTCCAGAAGCGCACGCGCACGTCCGCCTGCTGCGAGGGCTCGATGGCCACCAGCTGATCGCAGCCGACCCCGCGCCCGCGGTCGGCGATCGCCCGCACCTCGTCCGCCGTCGGGGCGAACGGGGCGGTCAGGGCGTCGACCACGACGAAGTCGTTGCCGAGCCCGTTCATCTTCAGGAACGGACGGCTCATGGCCCTGGCCATATAGGGAAAAATGCGCGCCGGCGCACTCGGCGACTGAGCGACGCCCCGCCGCGGTAGCGGTCCGCGCCGTCCATCGGCTATCAAGCCGCCCATGAAATCCGTGGTTTCGGGCCTCTGCGCCCTGATGCTGACCGCCGGCGTCGCCGCGGCGGCCGAGGACGATCCCTTCGCGTGGCTGGAGGAGGTCGACAGCCCCCGGGCGATGGCCTGGGTGGAAGCCCAGAACGCCAGGGCGCGCGAACGGCTCGAGGGCGATCCGCGCTACCAGACCTACCTTTCCGAGGCGCGGGCCATCTTCGCCGCCGAGGACCGCATCCCGATCCCGCGCCTTCGGGCCGGCGGCGTGGACAACCTTTGGCAGGACGCCGAGCGCCCGCACGGCGTCTGGCGGCATGCGAGCTTGGCCTCTTACCGCAAAGCGAGCCCGCAGTGGCGCACGCTGCTCGACCTGGACGCCCTCGCCGAAGCGGAGGGCCGCAACTGGTTCTTCCACGGTGCGACGTGCCTGAAGCCCGCCCAGACCCGCTGCCTGATCGCCCTCTCCGACGGCGGCGGCGATGCGGTGGAGTTCCGCGAGTTCGACGCCGCCGAGGCCCGCTTCGTGGACGGCGGCTTCCGCTTCGCTGAGGGCAAGCAGGACGTCGCCTGGCTGGACGCCGACACCCTGATCGTCGGCCGCGAATGGACGCCGGGCGAGGTCACGACCTCCGGCTATCCCTATGTGCTGAAGACCGTCCGCCGCGACGGGACCGCGACCGAGGTGTTCCGTGGCGACCCGACCGACGTTTCGGCCAGCGCCATCGTGCTGCGCGCCGAGGGCGGGGCCGTGGACGGGATCATCGCCGCCCGTGGCCTGACCTTCTTCGAGAGCGAATTCAGCCTGCTGACCGACGCCGGGCCGCTGAAGCTGCCGCTGCCGCGGCGGGCCGCCTACCAGGCCTATGTGGACGGCCGGGCGGTTTTCACCCTGCAGGAGCCGCACGAAGACTTCGCCGCCGGCGCCCTGGTCGGCCTGCCGATCGGGGATTTCCGGCGCGCCCCTAAGGCGGCGAAGCTGGAGCTAATCTTCCAGCCCTCCGAGCGGCAGGCGATCACCGAGACGGCCGAGACCAAGGGCTCGCTCGTCGTCTCCATCCTCGACGAGGTGAAGGGCGCGGTGGACGTCTGGCGCCGCCAGGACGGCCGCTGGGCCGCCCGGCGCCTGCCGCTGCCCGCCGACGCCTCGGTCGCGCTGGTCAGCGGCTCGGGCAAGGACGAGACCCTGTTCCTGATCACCGAGGGCTTCCTGTCGCCCGACGCCCTGTGGCTGGCCGACGCGGGCGCGGCGGCCGCCCAGACGGTGAAGACCCTGCCTGCGCGGTTCGACCCCGACGGCCTGGAGGTCCAGCAGTTCTCGGCGACCAGCACGGACGGAACCCGAATCCCCTACTTCGTGGTCGCGAAGAAGGGCCTTAAGCTCGACGGCTCGACGCCCACGCTGCTCTACGGCTATGGCGGCTTCGAGATCGCCCAGACGCCGGCCTACCGCCCCGAACTCGGCAAGATCTGGCTGGAGCGGGGCGGCGCCTACGTGCTGGCCAACATCCGCGGCGGCGGCGAGTTCGGCCCGACGTGGCACCAGGCGGCGCTGCGCGAAAAGCGCCAGCGGGCGTTCGACGACTTCGCCGCCGTGGCCAAGGACCTGATCGCGCGGAAGATCACCTCGCCGCGCCGGCTCGGCATCTACGGCCGCTCGAACGGCGGGGTGCTGACCAGCGTCTCGATGACCCAGAACCCGCAGCTGTTCAACGCGGTGGTGATCGAGAGCCCGCTGATCGACATGCTGCGCTATCACCGGCTGCCGGCCGGCGCGTCCTGGATCGGCGAGTACGGCGATCCCGAGGTCTCCGAGGACCGGGCCTTCATCGCCGCCTACTCGGCCTATCAGAAGCTCGCGCCGGACGCGGACTATCCCGAGCCCTACATCACCACCAACACCCGCGACGACCGGGTCCATCCAGGCCACGCACGCAAGTTCGCGGCCCGGCTGGAGGCGCTCGGCAAGCCCTACGTCTATTTCGAGAACACCTTCGGCGGCCACGCCAACGCCACCGACCCCGAGCTCAACGCCCAGCGCTGGGCTCGGCACTACGTCTACCTGACGCAGAAGCTGATGGACTGAGCCTGGCGGCGGTCAGCCGGCGGCGGGCGGCGCGAAGGCCTGCTTGCACAGCTCCTCGCCGAAGGCGTCGGAGAGCTGCTCTTCGGCCTCGCCCATGACCACCACGGCGAAGCGGCTGCCGACGATGGTCTTTCCGACCTTGTAGTCGGCGACGGTCTCGCCGGTCTCGACGTCCACCAGCCGGGCCGAACCGCGCAGGACATTGGAGCCCGCCACCACGGCGGTGACCACCGGGTTGGCCTTGTCGAGGCGCTCAAGCTCCGCCTCGAGCCGCAGCGGGCGCTGACCGGTGGCGCAGGCGTCGAGCCTGGCTTTCACCCGGCTCCTGAAGATGTCGTCGAACTCGTCGGTGACCTTCAACGCGTCGGACCGGGTCAGGCGGATCTCCGAGACCCGGCTGCCGCCGGCCAGCTCGGCGGCGAGCGGCGAGACCGCCTCGGAGCGGGACATGCTCACGCAGCCCGAGAGGGCGACGGCGGCGACGGCGAGCGCAAGGCGAAGCTGCATAACGCCGTCATACGACAGCGGAAGGGCTCCGCACCAGCCTCAGGTCCGCTCGACCTTGGACGCGGCCTCGTCGAGCGCCGCGGCGATGGCCTCGATCTGCGCGTCTGAGAGCGGTCCGCGCGACAGGCGAAGGCGCAGGGCGGTCTTCAGGTTCTCCATCGCGCGCAGGACCTTGGGAGACGCGAGCGCCGAACGAGCCGCCGCCTCTTCCAGCCGGGCGAAGATGGCCTCGACCACCGGCTTCTGCTGCTCCAGGGCCGCGGCGCCGGCCTCGCTCACCTCGAACCGCTTGCGGCCGCCCTCGGCGCCGGTGGGACGGATCAGCCCCTCGTCCTCGAGCATGGCCAGGGTCGGATAGACCACGCCCGGGCTCGGCCGATAGGCGCCGCCGGTGCGCTCCTCCAACTGGCGCATCAGCTCGTAGCCGTGGCTCGGCTGGTCGGCGATCAGCGCCAACAGCACGTGTTTGAGGTCGCCGTGCTCGAGCATCCGCTCGATGCGGCCGCCGCGGCGCCCGCGATGACGCCCGCCCACGCCCGCGTGGCCGAAGGCGAACCTCGACCAGCGGGCGCGATGGTGATGATGGCTGAAATCTCTCATATTTCGACCCTATTTAGATATGTCTAAATTTTAGATATATCGAATTGCGGGCGGATACAAGCGCGCTCGGGCAGGCGCCCGTACGACAGGAACGGCTCTAGCGGGCTTCCTTGAGGGTCTCGGCCAGCAGGCGGCCGTCGGCGGCCCGGCTAGAGCCGGCACGCCAGGCGACGACGATCTCGCGGCGCGGGTCCTCGGCGTCGATCGGGCGGACCGTGATCGGCGCAGTCTCGGCCAGACCTGCGTCCACCGCCATGGCCGGCAGGAAGGTGACGCCCAGGCCCGAGCCCACCATCTGCACCAGGGTCGGCAGCGAGGTGGCGGCGAAGGATTCCTCGCCGTGCGCCTTGGGCGGCCGCAGCCCGCAGGCGGCCAGCGCGTGTTCGCGCAGGCAGTGACCGTCTTCCAGCAGGATCAGGTCCTCCTGCTCGAGGTCCGCCGGCCGGGTCTTGGGCGCGGCGGCGAGCCGGTGGTTGGCCGGGAAGGCGGCGTAGAGCTCGTCGTCGGCGACGTGCGCCCAGGCCAGGCCCGCCACGTCGTAGGGCAACGCGATCAGCGCCGCGTCCAGTTGGCCGGCGCGCAGGGCGCTCACCAGCCGCTGGGTCAGGTCTTCACGCAGGAACAGCCGCAGCTTGGGGAAGCGCTGGCGCAGCAGCGGCAGGGCCTTGGGCAGCAGGAAGGGGGCGATGGTCGGGATGACGCCGAGGCGGAAGCGGCCGGTCAGCGGCTGGCCGGCGTTGTGGGCCGCCTCCACCAACTCCTCGGCTTCGTTGAGGATGGTGCGGGCGCGGGCCAGCGCCTCCTGCCCCACGGGCGTGAGGATCACCCCCGACCGGGCCCGGTCGACCACCGGGGCGCCGAGGATTTTCTCCAGCTCCTGGATGCCGGCCGACAGGGTCGGCTGGGTGACGTGGGCCGCCCCGGCCGCCTTGGAGAAGGAGCCCTGCTCGGCGAGCAGCTTCAGGTAGCTGAGTTGGCGCAGGGTCGGCAGCATGGATTGAAGATAGAGGGTTTCTATCTCAATTCCAGAGACAATCGATTGGCCTTGTAGTCAGCGCGCCGCTATTCGGAAGGCCTCTCCCAGAGGCGAGGGCGCAGGTAACGCCATCACCTGCGCCGAGATCCGGGGGCGCTCGTCCCCCCCTCCAGCGCCCCCGGATCTTCCGCCCTCAGCCGCCCTCGCCGGTCTCCAGATATCGTTCCAGCCTGAGCAGAGCCTGACCCAGCACCTGATCGACGAGCGCGGCGAGTTGGCCGGGCATGCCCGGCCGCGCGCCGCCGACGTGCAGGGTCTGGGTCACCTCCGCGCCGCCGCCCGCGGCCTTGATGGCGAAGGTGTAGGCGGCGGCCACCCCCTCTTCCTGCAGCGGCCCGAGCGGCGCATCCAGCCTCAGCGTCTGGCCGGGCAGGGCCAGCACCACCACCCCGTGCCGCACGCCGCCAGCGCCCACCTGCTCGCAGAAGCAGCCGCCGGGCTTCAGCTCCAGGGTCATGTTCTCGGCCTTGCCGGAATAGGTGTGCGCCGGGTCCCACCAGCGGCCGATCTCGCCCAGCGCCGCGTAGACGCGCTCGGGCGGGGCGTCGATCTGCACCGTGTGGCGCGAGCGGAAGCTCGTCTCGCTCAGCTCCACCACCTCCGCGGCGGCGGGTCCGGCGACCGCCAGGACGGCCGCGAAGGCGGCGATCGAAGTTGCGCGCATGGGCTGCCCCTGTCGTTCCCTCTTATCGGAACGGACGCTGCCGCAGGTCGGGCGCGGGCGGAAGGGCTTTCGCGGCCGGAGGTCGGGCCGAACCCCTCAGACGGCCTCGCGGGCGGCCTCGAAGGCGAGCGGGGCGCCCCAGAAGGTCTCCACCAGCCTGTGCTGAACGCCCGGCTTGCCGGTGGTCAGGAAGCGGCGCACGCCGCTGGAGCCCGGGTCGAACTCGGGGTGCCGCTCGAGATAGGCGGCCAGGGCGTCGGCGGTGGCCTGCGGCTGGTGGATCAAGGGCGTGCCCGGCGGCAGAGCCGCGCGGAACATGTCGGCGACGATCTCGTAATGGGTGCATCCGAGGATCGCCCGGTCGGGCGAGCGGCCGATGCGGGTGGTGATCGCCTTGACGTGGCCCTCGATGGTCTGGGCGAGCTCCACCGCGGACGCGCCGGTCTCGATCATCCGGGCCAGGTCCCGGCAGGGCTCGGAGAACACCGCCACGTCCTGGCGGCGCTTGTCGATCTCGATCTCGTAGACGCGGCTGCGGGCGGTGGCCGGCGTGCAGAACACCGCCAGGATGTCCACCTTCTCGACCTTCTCCGGCAGCCGGTCGGGCTCGTGCTCCCAGGGCAGGCCCGTGGCCGCCTCGATGGTCGGAACGATGATGCCCAGCACGTTGACCTTGCGGCCGATCTCCTTGCGGTAGCCGGGCAGCCAGGTCTGCTGCAGCCGGCGCAGCGCCACGCCCGCGGCCGTGTTGCAGGCCAGCACGACGAGGTCGCAGCCCTCGTCGAACAGCCGGATGCAGCCGGCCCGCGTCAGCTCGACGATCTCCTCGCCGCCGCGACCGCCGTAGGGGGTGTTGGCCTGGTCGGCGAGGTAGACGAAGTCGGCGGAGGGGAACCGCTCGACCAGCTTGTGGTGCACGGTCAGCCCGCCCACCCCGGAATCGAAGACGCCGATGGCCATGGACCGGATTTATCGGTCGTCGCGGCGCCCGTCCATGCGGCGTTCCGGAACGGCCCCGCCGTCCCTCCCCTTCGTGGGGCGGGTGGCGACCGGCATCCTACCTCCCCCGCACAGCGGCGGGAGGTAGGCGCGCGACTCGCGGATTTCTTGACCTGACTTGCCGATGAGCGCATAAGCGCGCCCTTCCGGCGCAACCTCGGTCAGCGCCCTCCACCGCCACGACCCCCATGCTTATATGGGACGAGGGCGGCGAGGCCCCCCGTCGACGTGATCGTTCACGGGGGTCGATCGCGTTTGGGCCATAGGAGACGAGCTTGTTCGACGCGCTATCGGATCGTCTGACGGGGGTGTTCGACCGGCTGGCCGGTCGCGGCGTCCTGTCCGAGAAAGACATCGACGAAGCCATGCGCGAGGTGCGCATCGCCCTCCTGGAGGCCGACGTCGCCCTGCCGGTGGTGCGCGAGTTCATCGCCAAGGCCAAGGAGCGGGCGACCGGCGAGGCGGTGATCCGCTCGGTCAAGCCCGCCGACCAGGTCATCAAGATCACCTACGACGGCCTGGTCGAGATGCTGGGCGGCGACCAGGTCGAGGGGTTGAACCTCGCCCTCAACCCGCCGACGGTCATCATGATGGCCGGCCTGCAGGGCTCGGGTAAGACCACTACCGCCGGCAAGCTCGCCCTGCGCCTGGCCAAGGACCGCAAGAAGGTCCTCCTGGCCTCGCTCGACACCCGCCGCCCGGCCGCCATGGAACAGCTGGCCCTGCTGGCCACGCAGGCGGGCGTGGACTCCCTGCCGATCGTGCCGGGCCAGCCCGCCCCCGACATCGCCCGCCGGGCGCTGCAGGCGGCGAAGCTGCAGGGCTACGACGTCCTGATCCTCGACACCGCCGGCCGCACGACCCTGGACGAGGCGATGATGAGCGAGGCGGCCGAGATCGCCCGCATCGCCAATCCGTCCGAGACCCTGCTGGTCGCCGACGCCCTCACCGGCCAGGACGCGGTGCGCACCGCCAAGGCCTTCCACGAGCGCCTGCCGCTGACCGGCCTGGTGCTGACGCGCGCCGACGGCGACGGCCGCGGCGGCGCGGCGCTGTCGATGCGCGCGGTCACCGGCCTGCCGATCAAATTCCTCGGGGTATCGGAGAAGATCGACGGCCTCGACGTCTTCGACGCACGCCGGGTGGCCGGCCGCATCCTCGGCCAGGGAGACGTGGTGGCCCTCGTCGAGAAGGCCGCCCAGGACATCGACGTGGCCCAGGCCGAGGCCATGGCCAAGAAGTTGGCCAAGGGCCAGTTCGACCTCGACATGATGGCCGCCCAGTTCGCCCAGATGAAGAAGATGGGCGGCATGGAAGGCGTGATGAGCTTCCTGCCGGGCGTGCAGAAGGTGAAGAAGCAGCTCGCCGAGGCCAACGTCAGCGACAAGATGCTGGACCGGCAGGCGGCGATCATCTCCTCGATGACCAAGCTCGAGCGCCGGAAGCCCGAGATCCTGCAGGCCTCGCGCAAGCGCCGCATCGCCAAGGGCGCCGGCGTCGATGTCGCGGAGGTCAACCGGCTGCTCAAGCAGCATCGCCAGATGGCCGACGTCATGAAGGCGATGACCAAGAACGGCGGCAAGGGCCTGGCCCAGATGGCCAAGGCGCTCGGCGGGCCGAACGGCATGGACCAGCTCAAGGCCCTCGGCGGCGGCAAGATGCCCACCGCCGAAGACATCGAGAAGGCCGCCGGCCAGCTGCCGGGCCTCGGCGGCCCCGGCGGCCTCAAACTTCCCGGCCTGGGCGGCGGCGCGCTGCCGCCTGGCTTCAACCCCTTCAAGAAATAACTGCCAAGGACCGACTATGCTGAAGATCCGTCTCGCCCGTGGCGGCGCCAAGAAGCGCCCCTACTACTCGATCGTCGTCGCCGACAGCCACTCGCCGCGCGACGGCCGCTTCATCGAGAAGGTGGGCGCCTACAACCCGCTGCTGAAGCGTGACGACCCCAACCGGATCACCCTGAAGCTGGAACGAATTCAGGAGTGGCTGAAGAAGGGCGCCCAGCCCACCGATCGCGTGGCGCGCTTCCTGGCCGCCGAAGGCGTGGTCAAGTGGGCCGCCGGCAACAACCCGAAGAAGGGCGAGCCCGGCCAGAAGGCCAAGGAACGCGCCGAGGAGCAGGCCCAGCGCGAAGCCGACCGCGCCGCCGCCGCGGCTGAGGCCGCCGCCGCCCCCGCCGAGGAGCCTGCCGCCGAAGAGGCTGCCGCCGAGGCTGCTCCGGCCGAGGCTGCTCCGGCCGAGGAAGCTGCGGCCGCCGAAGCCCCCGCCGAGGAGGCCCCGGCCGCCGAACAGGCGTCGGACGAACAGGCCTAAGGCGGCCCGATGGCCGAGCGCCTCATCCTGGTCGGCCGCGTGGCCGGCGCGTTCGGGGTGAAGGGCGAGGTCCGCATCACGACCTACACCGAGGACCCGATGGCGCTCGTCCGCTATCGGGTCCTTCTGCATGAGGACGGCGGAACCGCGCTGACCCTGACCGGCGCGCGGCCCGTGAAGGGCGGCATCGTCGCCCGCGCCGAGGAGGTCGAAACCCGCGAGGCCGCCGAGGCCCTGCGGGGCCTTCGCCTGCACGTGCCACGCGCGGCTCTTCCTCCGCCCGAGGACGAAGACGAGTTCTATCTGGCGGACCTGATCGGCCTTTCCGCCGAAACGGCGGAGGGCGAGCCGCTGGGCAGGATCAAGTCGGTGCAGGACTTCGGCGCCGGCGACCTCTTGGAGATCCAGCCGCCCCAGGGCGCCAGCTGGTGGCTCCCATTCACCCGCGAGGCCGTCCCCGAGGTGCGCCTCGCCGACGGCAAGATCATCGCCATCCGCCCCGAAGAGACGGAGTAGCGCCTTCCCTCCCCTTGAAGGGGAGGGAAGCGTACCCTCAGCCTTCGGCCTTCGGCTTGCGCTGGCGCATCAGGCCTTCCTGGGCCACCGAGGCCACCAGGTTGCCGGCCTGGTCGTAGATCGAGCCGCGCACGAAGCCGCGGCCGCCCGAGGCCGACGGGCTGTCCTGGGCGTAGAGATGCCAGTCGTTGAAGTTGGACGGCTTGTGGAACCACATGGCGTGGTCGAGGCTGGCCGACTGCAGGCCGGGCGTCTGCCAACCGACCTTGTGCGGCCGCATGGCGGTCGACAACAGGTTCATATCCGAGGCGTAGGCCAGGATCACCTGGTGCATCCGCAGGTCGTCGCCGATCGGCTCGCGGGCGCGAATCCAGACGTTGGAGGTCGGCTCGACGTTCTCGGCCGGGGTCCAGCCGAAGCTGTCGCGGCCGCGCATCTCGATCGGCCGCGGGCGCGAGATCATCTTGCGCATGGCCTCGGGCATCTTCTCGAGCTGCTTCTTCTGAGCGGTCAGCTCGTCGTCCATCTCGTCGGGGCCGGGCGCCTTCGGCATCGGGAACTGGTGCTCGTAGCCGTCCTCGACGTCCTGGAAGGAGGCGGCGAGATTGAAGATCTGCTGGCCGCGCTGAATCGCCACCACCCGCCGGGTCGTGAAACTGCCGCCGTCGCGGGCGCGGTCGACGTCGAACAGGATCGGAATGGTGGGGTCGCCCGGGCGGATGAAGTAGCAATGCAGCGAGTGGCAGACGCGGTTCTCCACCGTCTCGTAGGCCGCCAGCAGCGACTGGGCGATCACCTGCCCGCCGAAGATCCGGCCCGGCCCCTCGTTCGGGCTCGTGCCGCGGAACAGGTTCACTTCGATGCGCTCGAGAGCGAGGGTCTCGACCAGACTTTCGGTCAAATCCATGGAAAGAATTCTTTGCTGCACGTGCGAAAAGCCGGTGCTCTAGCCTCTCGGCGCCGGCTCGGCAAGGCGGCGGGCCGCCGCTGCGCTTGACGACGACCCGCTTGCACCCTCATTGGCCCCATGTCCTTCGACGCCACCGTGCTGACCATGTTCCCCGAGGCCTTCCCGGGCCCGCTCGGCGTGTCGCTGATCGGCACGGCGTGGCGGGAATTGGGCCTTTGGACGCTGGAAACAGTGGACATTCGACCCTTTTCCAAGGATAAGCGCGGCTTCCTCGACGACACCCCTGCGGGTGGCGGTCCGGGGCAGGTCATGCGGGCGGACGTCATCGCGGCGGCGCTGGACAGCGTCGAGCTGCGCGGGCGGCCGCTTTTGTACATGAGCGCCCGGGGTCGTCCGCTGACGCAGGAGCGGGTCCGCGAGTGGGCGAAGGGGCCTGGCCTCATCGTCCTCTGCGGCCGGTTCGAAGGGGTGGATCAGCGGGTCATCGACTCCCGCGGGTTCGAGGAGGTCGCCGTCGGCGATGCGGTCCTGGCCGGGGGCGAGGCCGCCGCGCTGGTGACCATCGAGGCGTGTGTAAGGCTCGTGCCCGGCGTTCTGGGGCAGGCGCAGAGTTTGAGCGAGGAGAGTTTCGAAGACGGCCTCCTCGAGCATCCGCAGTACACCCGTCCGCGGACGTTCGAAGGGCTCGACATCCCCGAGGTGCTCCTGTCGGGGCATCACGCCGACATCGCCAAATGGCGGAAGACGCAGCGGGAGATCACCACGCGGGAGCGGCGCCCGGACCTCTGGGAGCGGCATCTCGCCAATCAACAGGCAAAGGGCGAGTAAAGCCCAGTACCGAAGGACACCGACGATGAACGTGATTCAGCAGCTCGAAAAGGAAGAGGCCGAACGCCTCCTCCAGAACCGCCGCATCCCCGAGTTCGGGCCGGGCGACACCGTCCGCGTCAACGTGCGGATCAAGGAAGGCGAGCGCGAACGCGTTCAGGCCTACGAAGGCGTCTGCATCGGCCGCCAGGGCTCCGGCATCAACGAGAGCTTCACGGTTCGCAAGATCAGCTTCGGCGAAGGCGTCGAGCGGGTCTTCCCGGTGCTGTCGCCGATGATCGAGTCGATCGAGGTGAAGCGCCGCGGCGTCGTCCGCCGGGCCAAGCTCTACTACCTGCGCGACCGCCGCGGTAAGTCGGCGCGGATCGCCGAGCGGGCCATGGTCGCGGCCAACAAGGCCGAGCCGACCCCGGAAAGCTGAGTTTCCAGTCCGCCCCCGCCCAGCGCGGGGGCGAACTTTATGAGGGCGCGCCTTCCGCGTACTGCGGCAGGCCGTCGTCCAGCACGACCCACGCCCGCTTCGAGGCCACGAAGACGTGGCAATGCGGCTTGAGCGCGTCGGGCTCGTCCAGCGTCGCCAGCGAGACCCCGATCCGGTCGGCCGGATCGTTCGGGACCGAGAACATCGGCGTCCCACAGCGGGCGCACGCGCGCCGCTCCAGCCGCGCCGAACTCGCAAATCGGGTCAGCTCGCCGGAGAATTCGAAGCCCTCCAGAGGAAACAGGGCCCGGGCGAAGAACGGCCCGCCGGTCGCCCGCTGGCAGTTGCGGCAATGGCAGATTCGCACGTTCAGCGGCTCGGCGGCCGCGCGCCATCGCACCTGGCCGCACAGGCAGCCGCCGGCGTAGAGCGCGCTCACGGCTGGCTTTCGGCCACCAGGGCCTTCAGCCGATCGGCCAGGTGGTCGCTCATCAGCCGCATGCGCCGGTTGGCCTTGAGGCTCTCGTGCATGCAGATCCACACCTCGAGGTCGAAGGCGAACTTGTCCGGCAGCACCGCGGTCAGTCCGTCCCGGCGGGCGATGCCGTGCTGCACCGCGCCGACGCCCAGGCCGGCGCGCACGGCGGCCAGCTGGGCCACCTGGTTGTCGGTCTTGAAGCGGAACAGGTCGCGGCTGATCGGCCGGCCGACGTCCACCTTGTCGACGATCGACTTCGGATCGGTCCGGTCGAAGCCGATCAGCACGTGCTTGTCCGCCAACTCGTCGAGGTCGGCCGGCAGGCCGCGGCGCTGGACGTAGGAGGGCGCGGCGTAGAAGCCGAAATGCAGCGCGCCGATGCGGCGGGCGACGAGCGCCGACTGGGTGGGCCTGGCCATGCGGATGGCGATGTCGGCCTCGCGGCGCAGCAGGTCCTCGATCTCGTTGGAGACGACCAGCTCCACCTCGACGTTGGGGTGCTGCTCCATGAACTCGCCGAGGATCGGCGGCAGCACCTCGACGGCCAGGATCTCGCTGACGGTCAGCCGCACGCAGCCGGCCGAGCCGTCCGCCGGGCCCGCGGCGTCGCGCAGGGCCGCGCCGACGCTGGCGGCCATGTCCTCGAGGTGGGGGGCGAGCGCCAGGGCGAGCTCGGTCGCCTGCAGGCCCCGCGGCGAGCGCAGGAACAGCGCCCCGCCCAGCTTCTGCTCCAGCGCCTCGATGTGGCGGCCGAGGGTGGGCTGGGTGAGGCCGCGGGCGCGGGCCGCGCCCGAGAAGCTGCCGGCCTGGAGCACGGCGTGCAGGCTCTGGAACAGGTCCCAGTCAGCGGCGGCGTTGGCCATGCGCGAGCGAATACCTCATTCGCAGAACGATGCGATTACGTGGCAGGTAAGAGCCCGAGCTCCGTGGCGCCAGTGAGGCGGGCGCGAAACGTCGCGCGCCTTTGACCTTCGTCACCTGGAAGTCTACATGCCCGCCATGGCCGGCAAGACGCTGTACGACAAGATCTGGGACGCTCACCTGGTCGCCGAGCAGGACGGCGAGGCGATCCTCTACATCGACCTGCACCTGATCCACGAGGTGACCACGCCGCAGGCCTTCGCGGGGCTGCGCAGCAACAAGCGCGGCGTGCGCCGGCCCGACCGCACGCTCGCCGTCGCCGATCACAACGTGCCGACCGAAGGTCAGGCGCTGGGCGTCGCCGCCGTCGCCGACGAAGAGGCCCGGCTGCAGCTCCAGACCCTGGAGCGCAACGTCAAGGACTTCGGCATCGAGTTCTTCCCGATGGGCGACGTGCGCAATGGCATCGTCCACGTCGTCGGCCCCGAGCAGGGCCGCACCCAGCCGGGCATGACCATCGTCTGCGGCGACTCCCACACCTCGACCCACGGGGCCTTCGGCGCGCTGGCCCAGGGCATCGGCACCTCGGAAGTCGAGCACGTCCTGGCCACCCAGACGCTGCGCCAGAAGAAGTCGAAGAACATGCGGGTGACCATCGACGGCGCGCCCGCCCCTGGCGTCGGGGCCAAGGACTTCGCCCTGGCAGTGATCGGCGAGATCGGCACCGCGGGCGGCACCGGCTACGTCATCGAATACGCCGGCGAGGCGATCCGGGCCCTGTCGATGGAAGGCCGCATGACGCTGTGCAACCTGACCATCGAGGCGGGCGCGCGCGCGGGCCTTGTGGCGCCCGACGAGATCACCTTCGCCTACCTCAAGGGCCGCCCGGCCGCGCCCAAGGGCGGCGCCTGGGAGATGGCCGAGGCCTACTGGCGCACCCTGGTCTCCGACCCCGACGCGGTGTTCGACCGCGAGGTGCGGATCGACGCGGCGAAGATCGCCCCGCTGGTCACCTGGGGGACCAGCCCCGAGGACGTGATCGGCGTCGACCAGCCTGTGCCCGCGCCCGAGACCTTCGGCACGCCGGACAAGCGGGCCGCCGCCGAACGGGCGCTGGAATACATGGGCCTGACCGCCGGCCAGCCGATCACCGAGGCGCGCATCGACCGGGTGTTCATCGGCTCGTGCACCAACAGCCGCATCGAGGATCTGCGCGCCGCCGCCAGGATCGTCGAAGGCCGCAAGGTCGCCCCGCACGTGCGGGCGATGGTGGTGCCGGGCTCCGGCCTGGTGAAGGCCCAGGCCGAGGAAGAGGGCCTGGACGAGATCTTCAAGGCCGCCGGGTTCGACTGGCGCGAGCCGGGCTGCTCGATGTGTCTGGGCATGAACCCTGACCGGCTGGCGCCGGGCGAGCGCTGCGCCTCGACCTCGAACCGCAACTTCGAGGGACGCCAGGGCCGCGGCGGGCGCACCCACCTGATGAGCCCGCCGATGGCCGCCGCAGCCGCCATCGCCGGCCACATCGCCGACGTGAGGGACTTCCTCTGATGATCACCGGCCTCGACCACATCGTCGTCACGGCGAAGGACGTCGAGGCCGCCGCGGCGGCCTTCTCCGCCCTGCTCGGCCGGCAGGCCGACTGGCGCGGCGAGGAGGCCTGGTTCCAGCTCTCCAACACCGCCCTGCGGGTCGGCCGCGGCGAAGCCGACGCGATCGCCGCGCTGGCCTTCGACACCGACGACGTCGACGCCGCAGCAAGACTGGCTCAGCGCCGCGGGCTTTCCGGCGACGCGTCGGGCTTCGACGTGGCGGGCATCCCGGTGCGGCTGGTGGCCCCGCGGGCGGCCTTCGCCCTCTCGCCGGCCAGCGGACGCGAGAGCGCCGCGGTCGCCGCCCTCGACCACGTGGTGGTCCGCACCCGCAACATCGACCGGGCGGTGGCCAATTTCGGCGGGCGGCTGGGTCTGGACCTGCGGCTCGACCGGTCCAACCCCGCCTGGGGCGCGCGCCAGCTCTTCTTCCGCTGCGGGAACGCGGTGGTCGAGTTCGGGGCCAGCCTATCGGCGCCGGCCTCGGACGAACCCGACGGCTTCGGCGGGTTGGCCTGGCGGGTGGTGGATCCGGACGCCGCCCGCGCGCGCCTTGCCGACGCCGGCTTCGACGTCTCGGAGGTGCGCGACGGCCGCAAGCCCGGCACCAAGGTGTTCACCGTCCGCTCGGGCGTGCCGGGCGCGCCGAGCCTGATGATCCAGCAGGGCGCCGAGGACTAGCCGCCCCGAACCGCCCCCGGACTTGCCGCGAGCTTCCCCCGCGCTCTATGGGGAAGCCAGGAGATCGAGATGCAACCCTTCACCCGCCTGGACGCGCCGGTCGCGCCGCTGCCGCTGGCCAACATCGACACCGACCAGATCATCCCCAAGCAGTTCCTAAAGACCGTGGAGCGCGAGGGACTGGGCCGCGGGCTGTTCTACGACTTCCGCTTTGACGCCGAGGGACGCGAGAAGCCCGACTTCGTGCTGAACCGGCCCGAGTACAAGGGCGCGGGCGTGCTGGTCAGCGGCGACAACTTCGGCTGCGGCTCCTCGCGCGAGCATGCGCCGTGGGCGCTGATGGATTTCGGCATTCGCTGCGTGATCTCCACCAGCTTCGCCGACATCTTCTACAACAACTGCTTCCAGAACGGCCTGCTGCCGGTGGCGCTCAAGCCCGAGGAGGTTCAGCAGTTGATGGAGGAAGCCCGCGGCGGCAACCACATGGTGACCGTCGACCTGGAGGCCCAGACGGTGGTCTCCCCCTCGGGCAAGACCTTCCGGTTCGAGATCGACCCGGCCCGCAAGCACAAGATGCTGAACGGCCTCGACGCCATCGGCGAGACCCTGCAGAAGGCCGCCGAGATCGATGTCTTCGAAAGCCGGCGGGCGCTGGCCATGCCGTGGACGGAAGACGCCGCCTGAGGCTTTTCGAGCCGCGCGTCTTCGCCTAGGAGGTCGCCCTCCGCACGTTTCCCAAGGGGGTTCCCGCCATGACCGACCTGCTTCTCCTGCCCGGCGACGGCATCGGGCCCGAGGTGACCGCGCAGGTGCGCCGCGTGGCCGAACGCCTGGCCGGCGAGCTGAAGGTCGAGGAGCGGCTGTTCGGCGGCGCGAGCTACGACAAGCACGGGACCCCGCTCAACGACGAGACGCTGGCCGAGGCCACGGCGGCCAAGGCCGTGCTGATGGGCGCGGTCGGCGGGCCCAAGTGGGCCGACGCCCCCCGCCAGATGCGCCCCGAGGCGGGCCTGCTGAACCTGCGCGCCGGCATGGAGGTGTTCGCCAACCTTCGCCCGGCGCTCTGCTTCGGTCCGCTGGCCGACGCCTCGACGCTGCGCCGCGAGGTGGTCGAGGGCCTCGACATCATGATCGTGCGCGAGCTGACCGGCGGGGTCTATTTCGGCCATCCGCGGGGCATCGAGACCCTGGCGGACGGCTCCAAGCGCGGAATCGACACCCAGGTCTACACCACCGGCGAGATCGAACGGGTCGCGCGCGTCGCCTTCGAGCTGGCCCGCGGCCGCCGCAACAAGGTGACCAGCGCCGAGAAGTCGAACGTCATGGAGACGGGCCTCCTGTGGCGCGAGGTGGTCACCGCCCTGCACGCCCGCGAATTCCCGGACGTGACGCTGGAGCACATGCTGGCCGACAACTGCGCCATGCAGCTGGTCAAGAACCCGCGCCAGTTCGACGTCATCGTCACCGACAACCTGTTCGGCGACATCCTCTCGGACGAGGCGGCGATGCTGACCGGCAGCCTCGGCATGCTGCCCTCGGCGGCGATCGGCGCGCCCGGCAAGCCCGGCCTCTACGAGCCGATCCACGGCTCGGCGCCGGACATCGCCGGCCAGGGCGTCGCCAACCCGCTGGCCGCCATCCTGTCGTTCGAGATGGCCCTGCGCTGGTCGCTGGGCCGTGCGGACCTGGCCGATAAGCTGTTCGCCGCCGTCGGCCGCGCCCTGGAAGCCGGCGCCCGCACCCGCGACCTCGGCGGGACCCTTTCCACCGCCCAGATGGCCGACGCGGTCATCGAGGCGCTCTGAGCCGCTGAGAGGTGACAGGTAGGCCTGCGGCCAACCAGTCACCTGTCACCGCCGCTGAGGCGCCCCTCCGCTACCTTTTCGCCTCCCACAGCCGCCAGATCAGCAGGGCGATGGCGGCGTAGGTGATGGTGGCCAGCGGCAGGCTGGGCGTGCCGAGCGTGGAGAGCACGGCCCCGCCCGTGGCGCCGGCCAGCGCCTGGCCCATCGAGGCCGAGGATCCGTTGAGGGCCAGGGCCAGCGGGGCCGCGTTGGGCGCCCGCTCCATCAGCCGGGTCTGGACGACCGGCATTACCGAGAACAGCGCCGTGGCCATCACCACATAGGCCAGCGCCACCAGGATCCAGGTCGGCCAGCCGGGCGCCAGCCAGTGGTGCAGCACCACCCAGTGCAGCGCCGCGGCCAGGATCAGGCCGGCATAGGCCAGGCTGATCGACAGCCCGCCCCAGCCCTTGTCCGCCGCCCGGCCGCCGAGCGACAGGCCCAGGAAGCTGCCGACCCCGATCATCAGCTGGAAGGCGGCCACGCCCCCGCCGCTGATGTCCGAGCCGACCCGGAGCACCGGGGCGATGTAGATGTTCATGCTCATGTTGGCCGCGAAGGCCAGGAAGGTGGCCAGGAACAGCGGCGTGGCGTTCCAGGAGAGCCGCCCACCCAGCGACGGCGGCGGCGGCTTCACGCTGGGAAGGATGATCGCGATGGCCACGAAGGCGACCGCCGCCAGTCCCGCCGCCAGGGCGAAGGCCGCCCGCCAGCTGAAGATCGAGCCGATGATGGTGCCCATCGGGATGCCGAGCACGAAGGCGATGGTCATGCCCCCGCCGACCATGGCCAGCGCCCGCCCACGCATCTCGGCCGGCACCAGCCCGCTGACCGCCGCCGACGAGGCCGGCCCGGCCAGCGCCGCGCAGGCCCCGATCATCGCCCGGAACACCAGCAGTTGGGCGTAGGAGCTGGTCGCCATGCAGACGAGGTTGAGGACGATGGTCAGCGCCAGCGCGACCAGCAGCACCTTCTTGCGGTCGAACTTGCCGGCCAGCATCGCCAGCAGTGGGCCGGCCAGGGCGGCGGTCAGCACATAGGTGGTCTGAATCTGGCCTGCGGCCCCGGCCGAGACGCCAAGGTCGGCGGCCAGGAACTCCAGCAGGCCGGAAAAGATCAGCGCCCCCGAGCCGAAAGCGAAGCTCGACAGGGTGAGAACGAGTACGCGTGGATTCACTTGGGTCGCACAGCTCCGCAGTTGACGCGTCGCGCGCGCCCATCCTAGCCCTAGCTATCAACGATAATGGAGGCGCGCCCCAAATGAAGCTCTACAATTCGATCGGCCCCAATCCGCACGTCGTGCGGATGTTCGCGGCCGAGAAGGGCGTCAAACTCGACCTGGTGCAGGTGGACCTGGTGGCCGGCGAGAACCGCAAGCCGCCCTACAACGAGACCATCAACACCAGCGGCACCCTGCCGGCCCTGGAGCTCGACGGCGGGCGCAAGGTCTGCGAGATCACCGCCATCTGCGAATACCTCGAGGAGACGCAAGGCGGGCCGGCGCTGATCGGCGCCACGCCCGAGGAGCGGGCCGAGACGCGCATGTGGACCCGCCGCATCGACCTCGGCATCGTCGAGCCGATGACCAACGGCTTCCGCGCCACCGAAGGCCGGCGGCTGTTCGAGAGCCGCATGCAGTTGCTCGACGCCGAAGGCGCGGCCACGCTCAAGGCCATCGCCCGGGAGAAGCTGCTGTGGCTCGACGGCCAGATGGGCTCCAACCAGTTCGTCTGCGGCGACCGCTTCACCCTCGCCGACATCCTGCTGTTCTGCTTCCTGGCGTTCGGCGCCCAGGTCGGTCAGCCGATTCCCGACCAAGCCGGCTGGGTGAAGGCCTGGTTCGAGCGGGTGAAGAGCCGACCCAGCGCGGCGGCCTGATCCTTTCGCCCGCATGTTCGTTGCCTGAATGGGCCGGGGCGGCCGGCTCGTTCAGGCGACAGGAGCAAGGGCGATGATCCGCAAGGCGAAGGCGATCTGGCGCGGGACAGGCCGCGACGGGACGGGCGAGCTGAGCACCGACTCCGGGGTGCTCTCGTCGACCCCCTATTCGTTCAAGACCCGCTTCGAGAGCCAGCCCGGGACCAACCCCGAGGAGCTGATCGCCGCCGCCCACGCCGGCTGCTTCACCATGGCGCTGGCCTTCCAGCTGCAGACCGCCGGCTTCGCCGCCGACGAGCTTTCCACAGAGGCGGCGGTCAGCATCGAGCAGGAGGGCGGCGGCTTCACCATCAAGAAGTCGGCCCTCACCTTGCGCGCCACGGTCCCGGACATCGATGCGGCCAAGTTCGAAGAGCTGGCCCGCGCGGCGGAGAAGACCTGCCCGGTGTCCAAGGTGCTGAACGCCGAGATCTCCATGGACTTCGAGCTGGGCTGAGCCCGGCTGAACCGCCTCATTTCCTTCCCACGAATGGGGAAGGAAACGGGGTCACGGCACGATGGTCATCTGGGTCTGGATGACCAGGCACAGGAGCTTGCCGTCCTGGCCGGTGATCCGCGTCTGCCAGACGCTTGAGCGGCGGCCGATGTGCAGCGGCGTGGCCTCGCCCTCGACCGTCTCCCCGACCTTCGCCGAGCCCAGGAAGTTGGTCTTGCTCTCCAGGGTCGTCGTGCGCGCCGCGCCCTCGGGCAGGTTCAGGACGCCGCCGATGGCCCCCAGCGCATCGGCGAAGGCCATGTAGGCGCCGCCGTGCAGGATCTGGCCGGCGGTGCACAGATCCTCGCGCACCACCATCCGTCCGCGCACCCTCTCCTTTCCGGCCTCGAGGATCTCCACGCCCATGAGGTCGGCGAACGGCATTCCGGTGGTGGCCATAGGCACTCCCTGCGAGCTTGCGCCCCGGCAAACTAGCCCCCACCTCCCGATCCGCAACCGGCGTCCGCCTTGCCAAGGGGGCGACGGGAAGGGTAACGGGACGCTCCCTCATTCTGGAGTAACGCCAATGGGCTACCGGGTCGCCGTGGTGGGCGCCACGGGCAACGTGGGCCGCGAGATGCTGAACATCCTCGAGGAAGTGAACTTCCCCGTGGACGAGATTTTCGCGATCGCCTCGCGCAACTCCATCGGCGTGGAGGTCTCGTTCGGCGAGCAGATCGTCAAATGCCAGGACATCGAGCAGTTCGACTTCTCGAAAGTCGACGTGGTGCTGATGAGCGTGTCCGGCGCCTTTTCCAGGGAATGGTCGCCGAAGATCGGCGCGGCCGGCGCGATCGTCATCGACAACTCTTCGGCCTGGCGAATGGACCCCGACGTGCCGCTGATCGTCCCGGAAGTGAACCCTGACGACGTCGAATGGGCGAACCGCAAGAACATCATCGCCAACCCCAACTGCTCCACCGCCCAGCTGGTCGTGGCGCTGAAGCCGCTGCACGACCGAGCGAAGATCAAGCGGGTGGTGGTGGCGACCTACCAGTCGGTGTCCGGCGCCGGCAAGGAGGGCATGGACGAGCTGTGGGACCAGACCAAGGGCGTCTTCGTCCTGGGCCCGTCCGAGCCCAAGAAGTTCCCCAAGCAGATCGCCTTCAACGTCATTCCCTACATCGGCTCGTTCAACGACGACGGCTACACCGACGAGGAAGCCAAGATGTGGGACGAGACGCACAAGATGATCGATCCGGAGATCAAGCTCACGGTCACCTGCGTGCGCGTGCCGGTGATGGTCGGCCACTCCGAGGCGGTGAACATCGAGTTCCACGAGCCGCTGGACGAGGACGAGGCGCGCGAAATCCTGCGCGAGGCGCCCGGCGTCATCGTCATCGATAAGCGGGACGCCACCGGCTACATCACGCCCAAGGAAGCCCAGGGCGAGTTCCCGGTGTTCGTCTCGCGCATCCGCAAGGACCCGACGGTCGAGAACGGCCTGTCGGTGTGGGTGGTGGCCGACAACTTGCGCAAGGGCGCGGCCCTGAACGCGGTGCAGATCGCTCAGCTGCTGCACGAACGCGGCCTGATCCGCACCAAGGCCATCGCCTGATGCCGGCCGCGCCGTCCGCGTCCGGCGAATCCCGCCTGGCGCTGACGGCGGGGATCGCCTGCTACCTGATCTGGGGCTTCGTGCCCCTCTATTTCCAGGCCGTGGCCCAGGCGGGCCCCGGATCGTGGGAGATCCTGGCCCACCGCATCGTCTGGAGCGTGCCGGTGGCGGCGGTGTTCGTCTGGATGGCGCGCCAGTGGGGCCAGGTGGCCGGCGTGTTCCGCCAGCCGAAGGTGCTGGGCTGGCTGCTGGTCTCCTCGCTGCTGATCGCCGTCAACTGGGTGGTGTTCATCTGGGCGGTGAACGCCGGGCGCGTACTCGAGACCAGCCTCGGCTATTACATCAACCCGCTGGTCAACATGGCCGCCGGAGCGCTGATCTTCCGCGAGCGGATCGGCCGCATCGGCCAGATCGCCATCGGCCTGGCCGTCGTGGGCGTGGCGCTGCAGGCGCTGGCGCTGGGCCGGCTGCCGCTGGTCTCGCTGGCCCTGGCGTTCAGCTTCGGCGGCTACGGCATCGTCCGCAAGCGGGTCGCCGCCGACGCCCAGACGGGCCTGTTCCTGGAGTGCCTGCTGGTCGGGGTCGTGTGCCTGGCCTACATCGCCTGGCTGCAGCAAGCCGGCGTCGGCCATTTCGGCGACCCGGTCGCCGCCGCCTGGCTGGTGGTGTCCGGCCCGGTGACGGCCATTCCCCTGGTGCTGTTCGCCTGGGCGGCCCGGCGGATGCCGCTGTCGGCCATGGGCTTCCTGCAGTTTATGGCCCCGACCATCAGCTTCATGATCGGCGTCGCCCAGGGCGAGGCGTTCGATCCCCTGCGCATGGCCTCCTTCGCCTTCATCTGGAGCGCTGCGGCAGTGTTCCTGTGGGGCGCCTGGAAGGGGACCCGGCCGGCCGCAGCCGCCGCGGCCAGCGCGGCGGAATGTTCTCCGGTGAGCTTCCGGTGACAGGTAGGGCTACGCCCAGCCAGTCACCGGGCGGCTAGTAGGCCGCCTCGATCAGGCGGCGGGCGCGGTGGTCGCCGATCAGCTCGGTGGACTGCTTGTTCATCACGTAGGCCCCGGCGAGGCGCCGTTCGGGATCGACGAAGACGCAGGAGCCGCCCCAGCCGGCGTGGCCAAAGGTGGCCTCGCCCGGGCCCCAGATCTTCACCGTCTCGTTGCGCATGACCCCGGCGCCCCAGCACATCACGAACGGCAGCACCAGGTCCTGGCCGCGGATCCGCTCGCGGGCCAGCTCGGCGATCAGGGCGGGCGAGAGGATCATCTCCCCGTCGATCCAGCCGCCGTCGGCCAGCGCGCCGAACAGGCGGGCCAGCGCCAGGGCGGTGGCGTGGCCGTTGGCCGAGGGGATCTCCATCCGCCGCCATTCGGCGCTGGAGCGCCCGCGCCCGCCCGGCGAGGACCAGGGGGTGAGGAAGGCGGCGCGGGTCGCGTCGTTGAGCTGGCCGAACTTGGGCAGGCCGGTGGGCCGCTGCAGCTCGGCCGCGCGCGGGTGTTCGGGATCGGGCAGGCCGATCCACAGGTCGAGGCCGAGCGGGCCGGCCAGGTCCTCGCGCAGCGCCGTCCCCATGGTGCGCCCGTCGACCCGGCGGAAGATCTCGCCGGCGATGTAGCCGTAGGTGACCGGATGGTAGCCGCTGGCCGTACGCGGCGGCCACATCGGCGCCATCGCGGCGAGCTTGCGGCAGATCAGATCCCAGTCGAACCAGTCGGAGGCTTCCATCTCGTCCGGAAAGCCGGGTAGGCCCGCCTGGTGCGACAGCGCCTGCTCGACGGTGACCTCGCCCTTGCCGGCCTGAGCGAACTCCGGCCAGACGCTGGCGACGGTCTGGTCGTAGGCGAGCCTTCCGGCGTCCACCAGGCGGGCGATCAGCAGGGCCGCGACCGCCTTGGTGGTCGAGAAGACGGGCGTCAGCGTAGTCTCGTCGAAGGGGTGCGTACGCTTGCGGTCGGCGTGACCGGCCCACAGATCGACCACCACCTCGCCGGCCTCCACCAGACTGAAGCGGGCCCCGAGCTCGCGGTCTTCGGCGAAGTTGGCGGCGAAGGCGTCCTTCACCGCCGCGTAGGACGGCTTGGCGAAGCCGGCGATCTCGACCATGGGCGCTCCCGTCCGAAGTTCAGGCCAGAGGTTCTATACGCAAGGCCCCCGGGGAAGGCATCAGCCATCCGAGCACCGCACGCGCCGCCTCGGCCGCCGCCTCGGCGGGCGGCAAGCCCTCGGCCAGGGCCGCGCCGAACACCGCTGCGACGAGGTCGCCCGTGCCGTTCGGCGCCTGCGCCAAGCGCGGATGGGCGATCAGGGTGTCGCCCGCCTCCTCGCAGCAGATCAGCCCGGTCTCGCCCTCCCCCAGCGGCGCGGAGGTGACCAGGGCCGGGGGCTCGAGCTGGCGGGCGGCGTGCCGGGCCTGCGCCAGGTCGGCGACCTCCAGGCCGGTCAGGTGCGACAACTCCCATGCGTTGGGGGTGATCCAGTCGGCCAGCGGCAGCAGCAACGCCTCCAGCGCCGCGGCCGCCTCCGGCCGCACGTAGAGCCCCCTGGGCGCATCGCCGAGGATCGGGTCGACCACCAGCAGCTTCGGCGGAGCACGGCGCAGCGCCTCGGCGGCCGCCTCCACCTGCTCCGGCAGAGAGAAGTGGCCGGTCAGCACCAGGTCGGCCTGCAGCCACCCCTCGGCGGCGACATCCTCCAGCATGGCGGAGAAATGGTCCGCAGGCATGGGCAGGCCGCGGCCGGCCTTGGCGGGACTGCGCCCGAACAGCACTGTCGGGACGAGCGCGGTGCGCCAGCCGCGCCGGGCCAGGGCCTGCTGCTGCACCTGGCCGCCGATCTCGTCGGCGGCGACGAAGCTGGAGAGGATCAGCGCACGCATCAGGCCGCCTCGCCCCGGTCGCGGTTCACCGACCGCCGCCAGCGGGCGCGCAGCAGGCCCGGCCGCTCCGGATAGCGCTCGCCCTGGAACCTGGCCTCCATCACCCGGTCGGTGCGGAAGCTGCGGAAGTCGCCGCGCAGCTCGCACCAGGCGACCAACAGGCGCGTGGCGTCCAGGTAGCCGACGGCGAACGGCCAGACGGTGCGCTCGGTCTCGCGCCCCTGCTCGTCGGCGTAGCGTAGCCAGACCTTCTCGCCGGAACGGATGGCGGCCCGGGCTCGGGCCATGTCCAGCCGATCCTGCGCCTGGTCCCAGCCGCCGTGGCTGCGCAGCGGCGGATCGAGGATCAGCGGCCGCAGGTGTTCGGGGATGGCGGCGCCGATCTTGCCCACCAGGTCCTGAGCCGCCTTGGCCAGCGCCGGATCGCCCCGGGTGCGCACCCACTGGGCGCCGAGCACGGCCACCTCCACCTCGTCGGCCGTCAGCATCAGCGGCGGCAGGTCGAATCCGCCCTCCAGCACGTAGCCGACACCAGCCTCGCCGCGGATCGGCACCCGCTGGCCGATCAGGTCGGCGATGTCCCGGTAGACGGTGCGCTTGGAGGTCTCCAGCTCGGCGGCGATGGCGTCGGCGGTCACCGGCCGGCCGCCGCGGCGCAGGATCTGGATGATCTGGAACAGACGGTCCGCCCGCCGCATCGGCGACTCTCCCGCGCTTGCTGACAGCACGATGGCAGCAGGCGGCGCGTAGACCAATACGCAAGAGACGAGGAGATGCTCCGATGATCACTCTCTACGGCGCCGCCCCGATGTTCGGCCTGCCGCAGTGCGGCCCCTACGTGATGAAGACCGAGGTGCAGCTGATGATCGCCGACGTGCCCTATGTGGCGGCGCCGGCCATGCCCGAGCACGGACCCAAGGGGCAGATCCCGTTCATCGACGACGGCGGCGTGAGGATCGGCGATTCCACCTTCATCCGCCTGCACATCGAGGCGCGCTACGGCGTCGACCTCGACGCCGGGCTGACTCCGCTCGAGCGGGCGCAGGCCTGGGCGGTGGAGCGGATGCTGGAAAACCACTTCGCCTGGACCACGTCGCCTGGGCGCTACTTCATCCCGGAGAACTTCGAGAAGGGGCCTGCGCACTTCTTCGACGCCGCGCCGCCGGCCCTGAGGCGCGAGCTGCAGGAGGAGCTCCTGGAAGAAGTCCACTTCCGCACCCGCGCCGCCCTCGGCCGCCACGGGCCTGACGAGATTGTCGAGCTGGGCGTGCTGTCGCTGAAGGCGCTGTCGATGCTGCTGGGCGACCAGCCCTATCTGTTCGGGGCCAGGCCGGCCGGCGTCGACGCCACCGCCTTCGCCATGCTGGCCCACCTGACCACACCCTTCTTCGACTCGCCCCTGCGGCGGCGGGCGCAGGCCTTTCCCAACCTGACCGCCTACGTCGATCGGATGATGGCGCAGTTCTACCCCGGCCACCCCTGGGCCGGCGCCGCCGCGCCCGCCGAGGCGGAGCTGGTGGCGGCGTAAGAAGCAGCTCCTCTCCCCTTGTGGGAGGAGGGTCCTGCTCAGCGGTGACAGGTGGCGCCTGGCGGCGCAACCAGTCGCCGGGCCTGACTAGTAGCGGTAGTGGTCGGGCTTGAAGGGGCCTTCGGGCGAGACGCCGATGTAGGCGGCCTGGTCGGGGGTCATCCTGGTCAGCTTCGCGCCCAGCTTTTCGAGGTGCAGCATGGCCACCTTCTCGTCGAGGTGCTTGGGCAGCGTGTAGACCTTGTTTTGGTAGGCCTCGCCGTTGGTCCACAGCTCGATCTGGGCCAGCGTCTGGTTGGTGAAGCTGGCGCTCATCACGAAGCTGGGGTGGCCGGTGGCGTTGCCGAGGTTCACCAGCCGGCCTTCCGACAGCACGATGATCTTCTTGCCGTCCGGGAACTCGACGTGGTGGACCTGATCCTTGATCTTGTCCCACTTGTAGTTGCGCAGGGCCCCGATCTGGATCTCGGAATCGAAGTGGCCGATGTTGCAGACGATGGCGTTGTTCTTCATCCGCCGCATGTGGTCGACGGTGATGACGTCCTTGTTGCCGGTGGCGGTGACGAAGATGTCGGCCTTCTCGACCACCTCGTCCATGGTCAGGACCTCGTAGCCCTCCATCGCCGCCTGCAAGGCGCAGATCGGGTCGATCTCGGTGACCACCACCCGGGCGCCGCCGTTGCGCAGCGAGGCGGCCGAGCCCTTGCCCACGTCGCCATAGCCGCAGACCACCGCCACCTTGCCGGCCAGCATCACGTCGGTCGCCCGGCGGATGCCGTCCACCAGGCTCTCGCGACAGCCGTAGAGGTTGTCGAACTTGGACTTGGTGACGCTGTCGTTGACGTTGATGGCCGGGAACGGCAGGTCGCCGCGTTCGGCCATCTGGTAGAGGCGGTGGACGCCCGTGGTGGTCTCTTCCGAGACGCCTTTGATGGCCGCGCGGATGGCCGAATAGAAGCCGGGCTTCTCCTTCAGGTAGCGCTTCATCACCGCGTAGAGCGCCTCTTCCTCCTCGTTGGTCGGCTTGTCGAGGATGGAGGGGTCCTTCTCGGCCTTGGGGCCGAGCACGCACAGCAGGGTCGCATCGCCCCCGTCGTCGAGGATCAGGTTCGGATAGCCGCCGTCGGCCCATTCGAAGATGCGGTGGGCGTATTCCCAATACTCGACCAGGGTCTCGCCCTTGACCGCGAACACCGGGGCGCCGCGGGCGGCCACCGCCGCGGCGGCGTGGTCCTGAGTCGAGAAGATGTTGCAGCTGGCCCAGCGCACCTCGGCGCCCAGCGCCTGCAGGGTCTCGATCAGCACCGCCGTCTGGATGGTCATGTGCAGGGAGCCAGCGATGCGGGCGCCCTTCAGCGGCTGCGACTTGCCGAACTCGGCGCGCGTGGCCATCAGGCCCGGCATCTCGGTCTCGGCGATCTCGATTTCCTTGCGGCCCCAATCGGCCAGGGCGATGTCCTTGACGACATAGTCGGTCATGAAAGGGCTCCAACGGGCGCGCGCGGAGCCGTCCCGGCGCGCGAGGTCGCTGGTCTATAGCCGCCGACCGGCCTCGCGGCAACTCGGATATAAAGATTCCCTTATGTGATCCGCGACTTCGGGCGCGCGAAAGCCGTGCGTGGAGGCGCCTGGTCTTGGATTCCTTGGAAGGGAGGGCGCGCCCGGAACGGTCGCCGGGGAGGGGAGGACGAGCCGCCCCGAGCGCGCCGATTGCGGTCCGACATCACGATCGGGGGGCAGGATCGTCAGAGGGGCCCGGTCCGCACGCTTCAGGTAGGTAGCCTTTGGGCAGGTTCAAGCCTGCGGGAGCCGTCGGGCGGCCGGCCCGCGCGCCCCGAAAACCGCGTTTGCCCAGCCGCCCCCGGCGGCTATAGCTGCGCTCCCTCGAAACGCCGGAGCGCCCCATGACCGTGCACGTCCGACCCGTCGATCCCGCCGAGCCGCGGCATGACTGGACCCTGGAGGAGGTGGAGGCGCTGTTCGAGCTGCCGTTCACCGAGCTGGTGTTCCGCGCGGCCGAAGTGCACCGGCGCTGGTTCGACCCCACCGAGCTGCAGCTCTCGCAGCTCCTGTCGGTGAAGACCGGCGGCTGCCCGGAGGACTGCGGCTACTGCGCCCAGTCGGCCAAGTTCGACACCGGGGTGGCGGCCGGCAAGCTGATGGATCCCGAGACGGTGGTCGCCAAGGCGGCCGAGGCCAAGACCGGCGGCGCCCAGCGGTTCTGCATGGGCGCGGCCTGGCGCGACGTGAAGGACCGGGACCTGCCCAAGCTGGCGGCGATGATCTCGGGCGTGAAGTCGCTGGGCCTGGAGACCTGCGCCACCCTCGGCATGATGACTCCCGAGCAGGCCAGGGCGCTGAAGGCCGCCGGCCTCGACTACTACAACCACAACCTCGACACCGGGCCGGACTACTACGACAAGGTCGTCACCACCCGCACCTACCAGGACCGGCTCGACACCCTGGCCGCCGTGCGCGAGGCGGGCATCGCCACCTGCTGCGGCGGCATCGTGGGCCTGGGCGAGACGCGTCGCGACCGGGCCGGCCTGCTGCAAGCGCTGGCCACCCTGCCCGCCCATCCCGACAGCCTGCCGATCAACGACCTGATGCCGATCAAGGGCACGCCGCTGGGCGATTCCCCGCCGGTCGACGGACTGGAATTCGTGCGGACCATCGCCGTCGCCCGTCTCGTCTGCCCCAAGTCGATGGTGCGCATCGCCGCCGGCCGCGAGCACATGAGCCGGGAGCTGCAGGCCCTCTGCTTCCTCGCCGGCGCCAACTCGATCTTCATCGGCGGCCGCCTGCTCACCACCCCCAACCCCGACAAGACCACCGACGAGGCGCTGCTCGCCGACCTCGGCATGCGGCCGATGGGAGCGGTGTAGGAGAAGGCGAAGCGGCCGCGGCCTACTTCTCTTCCTCGAACCGGGCGGCCACCAGGGTGACCAGGGCGTCGAGGGCGGCCTCGGCGTCGGGGCCTTCGGCGGCGATCTCGATCTCGCAGCCGGGGCCGGCGGCCAGCATCATCAGGCCCATGATCGAGCGGGCGTCCACCGTCGTGCCGTCCTTGGTGACCGTCACCTCGGCGTCGAAGGCGGCCGCGGTCTTGACGAACTTGGCCGACGCGCGGGCGTGCAGGCCGCGCTGGTTGATGATCTCGACGGTGCGGGTCGTGGTCACTTTTCGCCGGCGAGCACGTAGGAGGCCACGGAGATGTACTTGCGGCCGGCCTCCTGGGCGGCGGCGACGCACTCTTCCAGCGGCAGCTTCTGACGCACGCTGGCCAGCTTGATCAGCATCGGCAGGTTGAGGCCCGCGATCACCTCGGCCTTGGTCTGCTCCATCACCGAGATGGCGAGGTTCGACGGCGTTCCGCCGAACATGTCGGTGAGCAGGATCACGCCGGAGCCGTCGTCCACCTGGCTGCAGGCGTTCATGATGTCGCGCCGGCGGCGCTCCATGTCATCTTCCGGCCCGATGCAGATCGCCGCGACCGCCGCTTGCGGTCCCACGACGTGCTCCATGGCGAAGATGAATTCCTCGGCCAACCGGCCGTGAGTGACGATCACCAGGCCGATCATTGACAGCTTCTCAACGGGAATCCCCGGTCGTCGACGGCCAAGGCGAGGCCGAGCGCCGGGCTAGATACGCCGTCTTGGCTCCGGCTCCAAGATGCTCGATTGCGCGACGCAGTTTCGCAGGCGCGGAAGGCTCCAGCGGAGACACCGCCACCAGCGGCAATCGGCCGCCGCCGCGCACCACCGTCTGCGGCTCGGGCAGCCGCTCTGCCGGGCCGCAGACCGCCACCAGGACCACCTCGCAGTAGGCCAGCGCCGGCTCGGGCAGGACGCCGACGCCGCGCGCCTCGATGAGACCGAACAGGGTCTCCGGCGCGCGGCCATAGACCCGCCCTCCGGAACGCCAGACGATGGTGCGGTCGTCGGCCACCAGCCGGAAGCCGGCGTCCAGGCAGCGCAGCGCCAGGTCGCTCTTGCCGGCCCCGGAGGCCCCCTCGATCAATGCGCCCCGCCAGCTTCCGCCGGACCAGCAGGCGATCAGCCCAGCATGCAGGATCAATGGCGCGCCTCGGGAAGCAGGATGGTGAAGCGGGCGCCCAGCACCTTGCCGTCGGCGTCGGTGCGGTTCTCGGCGCGGATCTGGCCGCCGTGGGCGTCGACGATCTGGCGGGCGATGGACAGACCCAGGCCCGAATTGCCGCCGAACGCCGTCCCCTTCGGCCTGGAGGTGTAGAAGCGCTCGAACACCGTCTCCAGGTTTTCCGGCGGAATGCCCGGACCATCGTCGTCGACCACCACCACCGCCTGGCCTGAGCGACGCTCCAGGGTCACCCGCACCTCGCCGCCGGGCGGGCTGAACGAGCGGGCGTTGTCCACCAGGTTCCGGATCACCTGGCCGAGCGGCCCCTCGCGGCCGGACACCCGGATCGGCTCCAGGGTGTCGGGGGCGATGAAGGTCACGCCGACATCGCCGGGCTTCAACGTCGCCTGGTAGAGCGCCACCACGTCGCCCAGCAGACGGCCGAGATCCAGCGCCCTGGGCGTGTCGCGCGACAGCTCGGCGTCCAGCCGCGAGGCGTTGGAGATGTCGGTCACCAGCCGGTCGAGCCGCTGGATGTCCTGCTGCAGGATGCGGAACAGCCGCTCGCGGGCCGCCGGGTCCTTGATCAGGTCCAGGGTCTCCAGCGCCGAGCGCATGGAGGTGAGCGGGTTGCGGATTTCGTGCGCCACATCGGCGGCGAACCGCTCGATGGCGTCCATCCGCTCGCTGAGCGCATGGGTCATGTCCTCCAGGCTGCGGGTCAGGTCGCCGAGTTCGTCGTCGCGCTGGGCGAGGTCCGGCAGGCTGATCGCGCGGGCCCGCGACAGCCGCACGCGGTCGGCGGCCCTGGCCAGCCTTCTCACCGGTTGGGCGACCAGCCGGTTGAGCATGAAGGACGAGATCAGGTTCACCAGGATGGCGATGAGGATGAAGGGCAGCAGCGCCGCCCGTTCGCGGGCGATGATCTCGTCGACGTCGCCCGCCTCCAGCGTCAGAACGCCGAGCACCGCCTGCACGTGCTGGATGGGGATCGACACGGAAACCACGCTCTCGCCGTCGTCGCCGGGCCGCATCTGCGAGACGTGCTCGCCACCCAGCGCCCGGCGCACCTCGGCTTCCAGCGCCTTGCGGGCGTCCTCGTCGGTGGGCTCCTCGGGCCGCGGGTCGGGGATGTTGAGGCTGAACCCCTCGCCCGCCTCCTCGCGGGGCCGGGCCGGCGGCAGCACCCGCCACTCCACCCGGTCGGCGACGACATAGGAGTCGGCGATCAGGTTGCCCTGGGAGTCGAACAGCCGGGCCCTCTGCGAGCGCGGATTGGACAGCAGCTTGAGGATCTCGGAGGCGTAGGTCGCGTCCATCGCCGGCTCGGGCTCGCCCACCGTCGCGGCCTGGTCGATGATGGTGACGATCAGCTCGCCCTGCGTGGTCAGGCTGTCGATGCGGGCGTTGACCAGCCCCCGGCGCAGCTCGTTCAGCACCAGCGCGCCGGCGACCAGCACCGCCAGGCCCAGCACATTCAGGGCGATGATCAGCCGGCCGAGCTTGGAGCCAGGGAGCCACCAGCGCAGCTTGGGCTCCTTCGGCTCCTTGGGCTCGCGCTCAGGATTCGCGGTAGCGGTAGCCGACGCCATAGAGGGTTTCGATCGCGTCGAACTCCGGGTCGACCTCGCGGAACTTCTTGCGCATCCGCTTGATGTGGCTGTCGATGGTCCGGTCGTCGACGTAGACCTGGTCCTCGTAGGCGGCGTCCATCAGGTTGTCGCGGCTCTTCACGAAGCCGGGCCTTTGCGCCAGCGACTGCAGCAGCAGGAACTCGGTGACGGTCAGCTTCACCGGCTTGCCCTCCCACAGGCAGTCGTGGCGGGCCGGGTCGAGCGTCAGCTTGCCCCGCTTGATGGCGCGCGCCTGGGCCTCGGCCTCGGCGGCGGGGCCGGCCTCCTCCTCCGCGCCGGACCGGCGCAGCACGGCCTTAACCCGCTCGATCAGCAGGCGCTGGCTGAACGGCTTGTGGACGTAGTCGTCGGCGCCGAGGTTGAAGCCGAGGATCTCGTCGATCTCCTCGTCCTTGGAGGTCAGGATGATGACCGGCACGTTGGACGTCCGGCGTAGGCGGCGCAGCACCTCCATCCCGTCCATGCGCGGCATCTTCACGTCGAGGATCGCCAGGTCCGGCGGCTCCTTCTCGAGGGCGGCCAGACCGGAGGCGCCGTCGTAGTAGGCCTTGACGGAATGGCCGTGGCTTTCGAGGGCCAGACTGACGGACGTGACGATGTTCTCATCGTCGTCGACCAAGGTGATCTTGGCCATGCGTTCTAATCACTCCTCGTGTGATCGGGGGAGCAAGCTACTGGTCCTGCACCGTGGCCTCAATGGGGCGCCGCAAATTGGGTCAACTCAGGGTTAAGCTTGTTCGGACAAACCTGCGTTCCGGGAGAGAGCCACCGACATGCGCGGGCAGGTCCACTACGAAGTCTTCATCAAGCGGGCCGGCGGCGACTGGACGCTTGATTTCGCCACCGAGGACCGGGCGCAGGCGATCGCCGCGGCCGAGGAGCGGCTCGCGAAGAAAAAGGCTGCCAGCGTCAAGGTCACCAAGGAGACGCTCGACGCGGAAACCCGCGAGTTCCGCACCATCGTCATCCTGCAGAAGGGCGAGCCCGACCGGCCCAAGCCCCGGCCTGTTCGCGAAGAGGTCGAGCCCCTGTGCGTCTCGCCGGACGACCTCTATCACGCCCACTCGCGCGAACGCATCGGGAGGCTGCTCGAGGACTGGCTGGCGCGCCAGCGGGCGACCCCGTTCGAATTGCTTCACCGGCCGGAACTCGTCGAGCGGCTGGAGGCCTCGGGCGTCGAGTTCCAGCACGCCATCCAGAAGATCGCCTTGCCCGAGGCGCACGCGCGCGACGTCTCGGTGCACGAGATGGTCCGCACCTTCCAGTCGCTGGCCGAGCGGACCATCGAGCGACTGATGAAGGACCATCGCAAGGGCGCGCTGCCGACTCTGCACAAGGAGCCGTTCGCCGCCCTCGCGGAGCGGCTCTCTGGCGTTCCCGAGCGCGCCTACCTGCTGGGCGCGGCCGTGGCGGGCCAGTTGGGCGACTGCGCGAGCTGGACGGAGAAGGTTGCGCGCCTGCTGGATCTGGCCGACGCAGCGCCCGCCGCCGGGCCGCCCCGGGCGCTCGCCCTGTTCGTCATCGAACAGCCGCTGGCCGAGATCCTCGGCTCCAGTGCGGCGCTGGACGACATCGTCGGACGCGACCTGGACCTGGGCGCACGGCTCAGCGCCATGACCCGGATGAGCGCCCTCGAGGCGGTCGAGACCCTGATGCGCAGCGACAAGCGGCTGCGCGAGATGATGCCGACCCTGTCTCCGACCGGCGAACGACTGGCCCGCTGGCTGACCATCGAGGATTTCGAGCACGTCCGCCGGGCGCTGGCCAGGCGCGTGCTGCGCGAACTGAACGGCCCCCGGCGCCTGAGGCCCGACAGCGCCGAGGACGAGATCGAGGTGCTGCGCGGCCTGGCCATGGCCCTGACCGCCGCCTCAGGCACGCTGGTTCCCGTCGAGGAGGTGTTGGCCGCCTTCACCAACCGATCGCGCATGCTGGTCACCAGCGACTTCGTCGAGAGCTACCTGGGCACCGACCGCACGGCCCTGCAGGAGGCCAAAGCGATGATCTGGCTGGTGGAGAACGTCATCGGCGCGGCCAACAAGCGGGAGGCCTGCCGTTGGCTGGGCGCGCTGCTGGGTTCGCTGAAGTTCGAGCGGGAGATCCGCGGCGGAACGGAATCCCCGGCCGTTCGAATGGCGGCCCTTGCCACGCTTCAACGCGACGTCGCCCGCGCCGGCCTGGTCCCCGAGGACTATCAGCCGATCCAGGCCAAGCTCGGTGAGCTCGGCGGGATGCTCGACGTCGAGACCAGGCTCACCGCCGGCGTCGCCCGCGCCCAGGCGCCCGTGAGCCAACGGCTCATGCTGCTGCTCAGGTTCGCCACCGGCGAAGCCGCCCCCCTCGGCCCCGCGGCCGACCGGGCCAAGGCCGAGGCGTTGCGCCTGATCCGGCTGGACGAGACCCGCACCGAGCTGGCCCGCTCGCCCGAGCGCATGGCCCAGGTGGGCGAACTGTTCCGCCAGGCGGGAATGGCTGCGTAGCGGGCCCCTAGCCCACCGCCTCGGCGAGCGCGTCCACCACCCGATCGACATCCGCGTCCGCGAGGCCCGGGAACAGCGGCAGGGAGAGGCAGCGGGCGTACCAGGCCTCGACGCCGGGCAGCGAGAGCTCGCCGTACCGCGCCCGGTAGTAGGGCTGGCGGTGGACCGGGATGTAGTGGACCTGGCTGCCGACGCCGCGGGCGGCCAGCGCCTCGACCACCTGCCGGCGGCTGCGGCCGGCGGCCTCGAAGTCGATCAGCACGGTCATCAGGTGCAGCACCGGGTCGCTCCAGGCCGGCCGCGAAGCGGGAACGACAACCGGGGCCAGCGGCGCGAGCCGTCGCAGGTAGCGGTCGGCCAGCGCGCGGCGGCGGGCGGCGAAGCGGGGCAGCTTGGCCAGCTGCGACAGGCCCAGCGCACAAAGGATGTCTGGCAGCCGGTAGTTGAAGCCGACCTCCGGCATCTCGTACCACCAGGGCTCGCCGCCGGCCGGACGCACCATGCCGTGGGTGCGGAAGGTTCGCAGGCGCTCGGCCAGGCGCGGATCGTTGGTGGTCACCATGCCGCCCTCGCCGGTGGCGATGGTCTTCACCGGGTGGAAGGAAAAGGTGGCCATCGCGCCCCAGCGGCCGTCGCCGACCACGGCCGAGGTCTCGCCGAACCGCATGGTCGAGCCCAGCGCATGGGGAGCGTCCTCGACCAGCACCGCGCCGGCCCGCTCGGCCAGCGCCGCCAGCGCCGGCAACTCGGCCACGTCGCCGCGCAGATGCACCGGCAGGACGGCGCGCACCCGCCGGCCAGCCGCCCGCTCCAGCGCCTCGGCCAGGGTGTCGGGGGTCATCAGGCCGGTTAGCGGATCGACGTCGGCGAACACCACCTCCGCGCCCACGAAACGGGCGCAGTTGGCGGTGGCCAGGAAGGTGATCGAGGGCGCGATGCAGACCTCGCCCGGCTGCACGTCCAGCGCCAGCATGGCCAGGTGCAGGGCCGCGGTGCCGTTGGCGCAGGCCACCGCGTGGCGCGCGCCCACGGTCTGGGCGAAAGCGGCCTCGAACGCCTCGACCCTGGGGCCGGTGGTCAGGAAGTCCGCGCGCAGGGCCTCCGCGACCGCGGCGATGTCGTCGTCCTCGATGGTCTGCCGGCCGTAGGGGATCAGCGCCGGACTCATTCCGGATCGGTGGCCCGGCGGCGGCGCATGGGCGGGGGCGACTCGCTCAGCATGGCCAGCAGCGCCCCGTCGGTCAGCCACTCGGCGTTGCTGTCGCTGGTGTAGGAAAAGCCCTCCGGCACGGGCCCGGCTCCGCCCGCGAACGGGGCGCGCGCATATTCGGCGAAGGCAGGCTCGATGGCGTAGCGGTCGCCGAGGTCGAGGGTGGTGCGCGCGTCGTCGACGCTGATCATCATCTCGTGCAGCTTTTCGCCGGGCCGAATGCCGATGACCTTCACCGGCAGGTCGGGGGCCAGCGCCGCCGCCAGGTCGGTCACCTTCATCGACGGAATCTTGGGCACGAAGATTTCGCCGCCGCGCATGATCTCCAGCGACGAGAGGACGAAGTCGACGCCCTGGTCGAGGGTGATCCAGAACCGCGTCATGCGCGGGTCTGTGATCGGCAGCTCCCTGGCCCCGTTGGCGATCAGCCGCTGGAACAGTGGCGCGACCGAGCCGCGCGAGCCCACCACGTTGCCGTAGCGGACCACCGAGAAGCGGGTGCCGATGTCGCCCGACAGGTTGTTGGCCGCCACGAAGGTCTTGTCCGAGGCGAGCTTGGTGGCCCCGTAGAGGTTGACCGGGTTGCAGGCCTTGTCGGTCGACAGCGCCACCACCTGCTTCACCCGGTTGGTCAGGCAGGCCCAGACCACGTTCTCGGCGCCCAGCACGTTGGTGTGGATGCACTCGGAGGGATTGTACTCGGCCGCCGGCACCTGCTTCAGAGCCGCGGCGTGGATTACGATGTCCACCCCGCGCAGCGCCAGCGTCAGCCGCTCGCGGTCGCGCACGTCGCCCAGGAAGAAGCGCATGGCCGACAGCCGGTCCGGCCCGTAGCGCTCGGCCAGGTCGATCTGCATCTCGTGCTGCTTGAGCTCGTCGCGCGAGTAGACGATCAGCTTGCGGGGCTTGGCCCTGGTCAGCAGGGCGTCGACGAAGCGGCGGCCGAACGAGCCGGTGCCGCCGGTGACGAGGATGACCTTGTCGTCGAGGTCGAGGTTGGTCGGCGCAAAGCGGCCCAACAGGGGCTCCCCGTCTCGTTTGAGCGAATCGCAGCCTCGACAGTGAGTCGACGCCGTAAAGAGACCGCTAACCCTGGTGCGGCGAAATCGCCCCATGCCCCACCGTCGCAGCCTGCTCGCCGCCGCGCTCGTCCTCGCCGCTCCGGGCGCTGCGCGGGCCGCCTCCAGCCGCGAGAAGAAGGCTGTCGGCGGACTGACCTTCATGCAGCTCCCGGCGGTGAACGCCACCGTCAGGCACGCGAACGGCCGGCGGGGCATCCTCACCGTCGAGGCGGGGCTGGACATTCCCGACCCCAGGCTGCGCGAGCGGGCGCAGGCCTCGCTGCCGAGGCTGCGGGCCGCCTGGGCCCAGATGCTGCAGACCTACGCCACCGGCCTGCCGCCGGGATCGCCGCCCAACCCCGACACCGTCAGCCGCGAGATGCAGCGCGAGACCGACCGCGTCCTCGGCCGCCCCGGCGCCAGGCTGCTGCTCGGCACGGTGATGGTGAACTAGCCGCGGCTTCGAAGCCGCCGCCGCTTCCGGTAGACTGGGACGTCGCGGCCTCCGGAGCCCGCCCATGCGCAAGCGGCCCTACCTGCTCTCCTGTCACTGCAAGCGTGTACGCTTCGAGGTGGACGCCGAACTCGGCGAACTCCTCGACTGCAACTGCTCCACCTGCGCCCGGCACGGCTTCCTGCACTGGAAGGTGGATATCGGCGCGGTGCGGATGCTGACCCGCCGGAGGGGACTGACGGTCTATCACCTGCGCGACCTGCACGGCGGCCATCACTTCTGCCCCAACTGCGGCGTGGGCGTCGTCCGCACCGGCTATCTCGACGGCCGCATGTCGGTGAACTCCGCGGTCCTCGCGTAGGGGCTGGCGCCGAGGGGCAGCATGGCCGGCCTCACATCGCGCTGATGCCGCCGTCCAGCTTGAGCTCGGCGCCGGTCATGAAGCGGCTCTCGTCGCTGGCCAGGTAGACCACGAGGTTGGCGACATCGGCCGGCTCGCCGATCCGGCCGAGCGGAATCTGCCGGGCGAGCTTGGCCTCGGCTTCTTGCTTGCCGAACCGCTGGCGGAGCGGATCGAGGATCGGCGTGTCGATGAAGGTCGGGTGGATGGAGTTGGAGCGAATGTCGAGGCCCTGCTTGGCGCAGTGCAGGGCGATGCCCTTGGACAGCAGCCAGACCGCCGCCTTGGAGGCGTTGTAGGCTGGGCTGTTGTGGGCCGCGATCAGGCCGGCGATCGAGGAGACGTTGACGATCGAGCCCGGCTGGTTCTGGCGCATGTAGCGCAAGGCGTGCTTGGTCCCCAGGAACACCGAGTCGACGTTGACGCTCATCACCAGCCGCCAGTCGTCCAGGCTGAGCTGCTCGATGTCGCCGCCGCGGCTAATGCCGGCGTTGTTGACCAGCACCGAGATCCCGCCCATGGCCGCGTCGGCCTCCTCCAGCGCGTAGATCCACTGGTCCTCCTTGGTGACGTCGAGCGGGAAGGCGAAAGCCCTGCCCTCGCCGAAGCCG
>Ga0172382_10000686_pt1 | contig 63540 bp, 45 predicted proteins | sample Leawel138RmetaG_FD_122245 | JGI IMG/M metagenome (GOLD analysis project Ga0172382, IMG submission 122245) | Leachate microbial communities from a municipal landfill in Southern Ontario, Canada - Leachate well 138R metaG | ecosystem: Engineered > Solid waste > Landfill > Unclassified | place...
AGAAGCAAAGCTTGGCGGAGGTATCAAGCGCATGGAAGCGCAACACCGGAAAGGAAAATATACGGCGCGTGAACGTATTGAGATGTTGCTCGATGAAGGCAGTTTCGAGGAATTCGACATGTTCGTAACCCATCGCTGTACCCATTTCGGAATGGAGAAACAACAGTTCCTGGGCGATGGCGTGGTTACCGGCCACGGAACAATCGACGGGCGTGTGGTTTATGTTTTCTCGCAAGATTTTACTGTTTTTGGGGGTTCCCTGTCGGAAACATTCGCCCAGAAAATTTGTAAAGTGATGGATATGGCCATGAAAGCCGGAGCTCCCGTAATTGGTATTAACGACTCCGGCGGAGCACGCATCCAGGAAGGAGTCAACTCCCTGGCTGGTTATGCTGAAATCTTTGAGCGGAACATCCTGGCTTCAGGTGTCATTCCCCAAATTTCTGCCATCTTTGGCCCATGTGCCGGAGGAGCTGTCTACTCTCCTGCACTTACCGATTTTATCATGATGACCGAACAGAACTCATACATGTTCGTTACAGGTCCTAAAGTGGTGAAAACAGTGACCGGAGAAGATATTTCCGTGGAAGACCTCGGTGGCGGCAAAGTGCATGCTTCCAAATCAGGTGTATCCCACTTCCTCGTGGAAGATGAAAAGGAGGGCCTGATGCTGATCCGTAAACTGCTGACGTTCATTCCGCAAAATAACCTCGAAGACCCCATCGTTACAGAGAGTGCTGACCCCATCGACCGAATGGATGATTTCCTGAATGAGATCATACCCGAAAATCCAAACCAGCCCTACGATGTGACCGACGTGATCACATCTATTGTGGACTATGGTGAGTTCCTGGAGATCCACCGGAACTATGCCAGGAACATCGTGGTGGGATTTGCCAAGTTCGATGGCCACCCAATGGGTATCGTGGCGAATCAGCCGAACTACCTGGCCGGAGTACTCGATATTGAAGCTTCCCGCAAAGCAGCCAGGTTTGTACGGTTCTGTGACAGTTTCAATATTCCCATCCTGACCCTGGTGGATGTGCCCGGATTCCTGCCCGGCAGCCGCCAGGAATACGGCGGCATCATTACTCATGGGGCAAAACTGCTGTTTGCCTATGGCGAAGCAACCGTGCCGAAAATTACAGTGACCCTCCGCAAATCATATGGCGGCGCTCACGACGTGATGTCCTGTAAACAGCTGAGAGGCGACCTGAACTATGCCTGGCCAACAGCCGAAATAGCGGTGATGGGAGCTTCCGGAGCCGTGGAAGTGCTCCATGGGAAAAAACTGGCCGGACTGGAAAACCCGGAAGAGAAAGCAAAACAAATAGCTTCCTTGGAAAAGGAATATAACGAGAAATTCGCTAACCCATTCCAGGCAGCTGCTCTGGGGTATATCGACGATATCATCGAACCCCGGAATACCCGGTTCAGAATTATTCGCGGACTGCAAAGCCTCGCTACTAAAAAACTGGTGAATCCGCCTAAAAAACACTCAAATATTCCGCTCTAATATGAATACTCTTTTTTTAATCCTTGCAAATAATAAAGATTTTGCCCTGACGGTTACTATCGTCGGTTTTGGTATTGTATTGACAGCTCTCTCCCTGCTGGTGATCGTTTTCTCCAAACTGCCGAAAATCATCCACATGAAATTCAATAAGAAAAACAAACAGGAGAAAAATGAAAAACCCCAAAAGCTGCCTAATGAACATATCGAGGGTAACGCAACAGCTGCTATCAGTCTGGCACTCCATCTCTATTTTAACGAGCTACATGACGAGGAGAGTAACATCCTGACAATCAAAAGGGTCAGGAAAGTGTATTCCCCCTGGAGTTCAAAAATTTATACAGTAACCCAAAACTGGCCCGGTAAATAAATAAATTGATACCATGAAGAAATATAAATTTACAATCAGCGGACATGCATACGATGTTCACATAAAAGAAATCGACGACAATATAGCAAGCTTAGACGTAAACGGCACGCTATACGAAGTGATTATCCATAATGAAATAAAAACACCCAAAACACCCCGGCTGGTGAGAAAACCACTGGAGAAACTACCCGGTGAAGGACAGATCAAAAAGAAAGAAGGAGCCGGAAAACATGAAGTGACAGCTCCCCTTCCGGGAACCATCCTAAAAATCAGTGTTTCCCTGGGTGATGTGGTAACCGAAGGACAAAGCATGCTGATTATGGAAGCCATGAAAATGGAAAACCAGGTGCAAACATCCCACAGCGGTAAAGTACTGGCGATTAAAGTAAAAGAAGGTGACACTGTTCAACAGGATGAGGTGCTCATCGAAATTGGTTAAAAATAAAAATTATCGAATGAAACATAAATTGCTACTCTTCCTCATTTTCGCCCTGCTTTTTGCGGTCCCTCATGCGCACGCGGAAAATAGGTCAATGAAAGATAAAATTACCAGCGGAAAATGGGTGAACCGCAGCGACGGTTATGTGCCTGTACCTACTTTTAATCCGGAAGAGGTCATTCCCGGTGAAGAACCCCAAACGGTTAAGCGCTATAAAACCTTCAATTTTGAAGCGGATAACACCTTCACCCTCGACTCTGCCAAACAGCGGTACACAGGACGATACACCCTTTCGGATAACCAGGTGATCCTTGAGTTCAACCCGACAGTGGTTTCCCATCTGCGTAAAAATATGGACCCGAACACGTCGTCAACCGACTACCAGAGTGTTCAGGAAACTGTCCGGCTTCCATCGAGAACGCTCTCCCTGTCGGGCGAAAAAATGCTGAGCGGCGATGGGTTTGAATATAAAAAACACAGCAGTGCCATTTCGGGGGTACTCAATTTTTTTGAGTTCTCCGGCTTTGCCAACTTCTCACTGAAACACCTGCTGATGATGGTAATCGGCCTCATCTTTATCTTCCTGGCTATCCGGTACGATTTTGAGCCGTTGCTGCTCATACCCATCGGGTTTGGTATATTGATCGGGAACATCCCCATGTTTCAGGCGGTGGATTTCAATCTGAAGCTGGGTATTTATGAACCCGGGTCGGTGATGAATATTCTCTACCAGGGGGTGATCCAGGGCTGGTATCCGCCGTTGATCTTTCTGGGACTGGGTGCCATGACTGATTTCTCCTCCCTGATTTCCAATCCGAAGCTGATGTTGCTTGGTGCAGCGGCGCAGATTGGTATTTTCCTGACCTTCCTGGGAGCGATCTGGTTAGGCTTTGCCCCGCCCGAAGCGGGCGCTATAGGAATCATTGGCGGCGCCGACGGGCCTACTGCCATATTTATCTCCTCCAAGCTGGCCAACGGAATCAACATGATGGCCGACGGGCAGATCGTGAAAAACCTGATCGGCCCCATCGCCATCGCTGCCTACTCCTACATGGCACTGGTGCCGGTGATCCAGCCTCCGGTGATCAAACTCCTGACTTCAAAGAAGGAACGAAGAATCAAAATGAAACCGATGCGCGCCGTTTCCAAAACGGAAAAAATCATTTTCCCCATTGCCGGCTTGCTGCTGACCGCCTATATCGCTCCCTCCGCCCTGCCCCTGCTGGGAATGCTCTTCTTTGGCAACCTGCTGAAAGAGTCGGGCGTGACCAAACGTCTGGCCAACACGGCAAGCAATGCCCTGATCGATACCATTACCATCCTGCTCGGTATCACAGTGGGTGCTTCCACCCAGGCCGACGTGTTTCTTACCCCTTCATCCATCAAGATATTCGCTCTGGGCGCTGGCTCCTTTGTGATTGCAACAGCAGGGGGTGTGCTGGGAGCTAAACTGATGAACCTGTTCCTGAAAAAAGGGGAGAAAATCAATCCCATGATCGGTGCTGCTGGTGTTTCGGCAGTTCCCGACAGTGCCCGCGTGGTGCAAATGATGGGATTAAAAGAAGATTCTACCAACCATCTCCTGATGCATGCCATGGCCCCCAATGTGTCCGGGGTGATCGGCTCCGCGGTGGCTGCAGGTATCCTGCTGAGCTTCCTGTTGTAAAATAAACCGGGAGCAAAAAAAACACCCCGCATACCGTTGGCATGCGGGGTGTTTTTTTTTCATCTATTCCTCCGAATGATCCATCTCGTCAATTACCCGGATCTTGTCCTTTAGTGTTTCTATCTTTTCACGGGTTTGATCGATCTTGCGCTTTACATCCCTGATCAAAGCTTCAGCATTTTTCGACTTGGCAAAAAAGCCAATGTTGTTCTCCAGCAATACCAAATCGTTCTCCATCTGCTTCATCCGCGTCATGTACTTGTCGCGCTCCATGCGCATCTTGTTCTGTCCGTGCGATGACTCCGAGAAAGTGGCTATCTTGGTTTTAAACCGGAGCAGGTTGCGCTTGGATTCATCCAGATCCAATTCACCAAATAACTTATTGATGGCATCCCTGTATTTCTTTTGAACCTCATCCTTTTTGCGGAAAGGAACATGCCCGATTTCAGTCCAGCGACGCTGAAAATCCTTGAGTGCTTCCAGGTTTTTATCGGCTTCCTCAAAAGGTTTATAATCCTCAACATCCTGGATGATCTGCTCCTTGAGCTTCAGGTTCTCCTCCTGTTCGCTATCCATATGAGAAAAATGTTCTGATTTTTTCTCAAAAAACGCGTCACAAGCAGCCCGGAAGCGCTTCCAAAGCACATCGGAGTTTTTCCGGGGTACCGGGCCTATTTCCTTCCACTGCTTCTGGATGTTAATCAAATCCTGCGTGGTTTTATGCCAGTCGGTGCTGTCCTTCAAAGACTCTGCCTGCATGCACAGATCGGTTTTCAGCTGCAGATTATTCAGCTGGAGTTCCTTGTTTTTTGAATAAAACACCCGCTTGCCATCAAAAAAATTATCGCAGGCTTCCCGAAAACGTTTATAAATCCGGTTGTTGTCTTTCTGGGGAGCAAACCCAATGGTTCGCCAGATCTGTTGGAGGTTAACCACCTCTTTCGACTTCTCTGCCCACTCCTTGTGAGTTGCCAAATCCGACTGAAGAATCTCCTCCACCTGTTCACAAAGTGCCCGCTTGGCTTCCAGGTTTTCACGCTGTTCAGCTTTCTTGTTCTCAAAAAACTCCTGGTGTTTCTTGTTGATCTTTGCCGTAGATGTCTTGAACCGTTCCCAGATATCGTCTTTATTTTCACGGGGTACAGGGCCTATCTCACGCCAACGGTCGTGAAGCTTCTGCAACTGGTTGAATGCCTTAATGGTGTTCGACTCCAGCAATAACTCCTCGGCCTGCTCACAGAGCCTGATCTTCATCTCCAGGTTCTTTTTCAGGTCGAGGTCGCGGAGTTCCTTGTTGATCTTGATATAATCATAAAAATTCTCTACATGGAAATGGTAGGTGTCCCACAGGTCTTTCATCTTTGCCTGGGGTACCAGACCAATCTCACGCCAGCGATGCTGCAGCTCACGGAAATCCTGAAATGTTTTATTGATCGACTCCTCCTTGTGAATCAATCCCTTGATCTCTTCAATGATATCATATTTGGCCAGGAGGTTCAGCTCTTTCTCCTGGTCCAGCTTTTTGTTAAACTCGTGCCTGATCTGCCGGTACTTTTTCATCAGCTCTTTGACGTCCTGCTCATAGGGATTCTCTTCCGGCTCAAACTCCTCTTCATTCCCTCCCTCTTCCAGAAAAGTGCTTTTCTGTGCTTCTATCTCCTCTTTGAGCTGCTTGTAAAACAGACCTTTAATGGTCTCCACATCCTCTTTGATGTCGTGATCGCCATTGCTGTCAAGCAACGTCCGCAGGGCATTCACCAGTTCAATTTGAGAATAACTGGTATAATCAGGTATTTCTCTTTCCGGCTCAGGCTGCCTGGTCTCCAGATTCTCTTTTTTATTGACCGGAGCAGCTACTGCCTGCTCCCCGGATACGGACGGATCGTCCGCCTTGCCTTCTGCCGGCGTGTCCTCCACAGTACCTCCGGATACCTCCTCCTCACTTTCAGCTTCTTCAGCTTTCGATCCGGGCAGATCTTCCGGCTCTTCTTCCTTTTGAATCTCATCCGCCTGTGCCACCGTTTCAGCTTCCAAAGGGTCAGGGGGATCTTCCTCCAACGTTGCCTCCTCTGCCACAGACTCCGGCTCATCTTTTTCCTCCGGAAGGGGTTTCTCAACAGATTCAGACTCAACAGAGGATAAAAACTCTTCAGACCCAGGGTCTGCTTCCGGCTCCTCAGGCCGGATTTCTGGTTTAACCAAACTATTCTTTTCATCCTGCATATCCAGGCCAACAGTCTTTCCGGATGTCTCCGTACTTCTTACCCTATCCGGGTTTAGATCTTTAGGTTCCATTTCAATAATTTTATTCCCATTACCACATGGTGTGCTTAATTAATTCAGACTACGAAAATAGGGAATTACACCTTAATACTCAAAGTTTTTAAAATCATTTTGAAAAATGAGTTTAAAATATTATTTTATGCGCTTTAAAAATTCAATAAAAACCTGTAAAAGAATCGCAACCTAAAATCGAGTTTTCATGAAAATTTTTTTCTTAAGTTACCAGAATTCCTGCAGAAGCCAGATGGCTGAAGCTATTCTCCGGAGTTATAACCAGGGACTTGAAATCTATTCTGCAGGGATTGAGCCATCGGATCATATCAGTCCGATCGCCATGGAAGTGATGGCTGAAATAGGCATCAGTCTGAAGCCACATGTTCCACAACATTATTCTCAATTCGGCCAGATGGAGTTTGATTACCTGATCACCGTGGGTGACGGCACACTGGAAGAGTTAACAATTCCCTCTATCAGGTACAAACGAAAAATGCACCTGGGATTTCATAATCCTTACCGAAACAGCAAGAATAAGGAGGATATCAGGCTGAAATGCCGTGAGATCCGGGATGAAATAAAAACAGAGATGGACTATTTCTTCCACCGGATCTTACTGAAGCAGATTAAAGCCAGTCACTGATTTTCCAAAACGATACGTTCCACCTCACCGGGATCTACCGGCACCCGTTGGCCAATAATTTCTGCTCCTGTTTCTGTAACCAGAATATTATCTTCCAGTCTGATCCCCCCAAAATCCCGGTATTCATTTACCTTATCGAAGCAAATAAATTCAGCGTTCGTTTTATTTCTCTCCCACTGATCGATCAGCGCGGGGATGAAGTATATCCCGGGCTCATCGGTAACAACAAATCCCGGTTCTAACCGTCGTCCCAGACGGAGTGCTGCCGTACCGAACTGTGTCGATGGCCTGATCTCCTCATCAAACCCGACGTAGATCTGTCCCAGGTCTTCCATATCGTGAGCATCGAGCCCGAGCATATGACCCAGTCCGTGTGGAAAAAACAGAGCATGTGCTCCTTGTCTGACCGCCTCTTTCACATCACCTTTCATTAATCCCAGCTCTTTCAGTCCGGCGGCAATTACTTCGCAGGCTTCCAGGTGTATCGACAAAAAGGGCACACCGGGCCGGATCAGCTCCCGCGCGCGGTTGTTGGCTGCCAGCACGATCTCATAAATCTCCCGCTGCTTCGGGGAGAATTTCCCGCCTACCGGCACAGTCCGGGTGAAGTCCGATGCATAGTGCAGCAACGACTCAGCCCCGGCATCGGTGAGCACCAGCCGGCCTTTTTGCAGCCGTTGCGAATGGTTGTGATTATGCAGTGTCTCCCCATTCTGGGTAAGAATCACCGGAAATGAGGGCATCCCCCCACCGGCAACGGCAATGCCTTCCATGATTCCGGCAATCTCCTGCTCCCGCACTCCCGGCCGGGCCATTTTCATCACCGTCAGATGCATCTCATACCCCGTGGCACAGGCGCGCTTCAACTCCTCTATTTCACAAGGCTCCTTGACCGACCGCAGGGCAACCACTGCCCGGATCAGCTCAACCGACGCATAGCCTGACTGACGCGCTGGCGACAAACCCAGCAACTGATCCAGCCACAGCTTGTTTTCCCCCCGGTACGGAGGAAGGAAATGTACCCGGCGACCCTGACGAACCACACCGGAAAGAAACTCCTCCAGCTTCTCCAAAGGCGCCGTTTCTGACACCCCCGACCGTAACGCGTTGTCGCGAAGAGGAACCTGGGGGCCCATCCAAATGATGTCGTCTATATCCACATCATTGCCAAAAATATACTCCCTGCCACTGTCAAAATCAATTACCCCAGCCAAACCGGGAAAATCTAACCCGAAAAAGTATAAAAAGGTGCTGTCCTGCCTGTACCGATAAGTATTATCCCGGTAATTCATGGGTGATTCCATATTCCCTAAAAACAGAGCAACTCCACTCTTCATCTGCTGTGTCAGCCGACTTCGCCGCTGTACATAAATCTGTTGATCGAACATGTTAAATTCATTTATTTTCCTACGAATATAAGAGGATTTTATACATTTGCCTTTCTGTAAACAAAAAAATCACTTTTTTTACAGGGATAAATGAGATAAACCTAAATTCAACATGCTCTGCCAGGGAGTGATCCTTCACAAGGGATTTTGCCGGAAGGAACCGTAAATTCGTTATATGGAAATTTCAAAAAATAGCACCATGAATATTTCAAAACTCATCTTCTCACCGTTTTTCTTCATGATCATTGCTTTTTCTGCTCTCTGTTCAGGGGGTTGCACGGCAACTGACCAGCAGGTGGTTTCCGGTCTGTCTGTTGACTACCTGGAGTATCCGCTGGGCCTGGATAACCCTGCTCCCCGCTTCAGCTGGCAGCTTCATCCGGGTGCTGTTGATTTTGAGCAGTCGGCTTATCAGATCCGGGTAGCTTCATCGGCAGAAAAGCTGGCTGCCGGGGAGGCCGACTGCTGGGACAGCGGCAAGGTGCTGTCGAGCCGGTCACTGCACATCCCCTACAGCGGGAAGCCGCTGATTTCCGGTGCCAGGTACTTCTGGCAGGTCGTGCTGTGGGATGGCGGCGACAAGCCTGCTCCGGCCAGCGAACCGGTATGGTGGGAAATGGGATTGCTGAACGAGGCCGACTGGCAGGGCAGCTGGATTTCGGCTGTCGACCATAGCAGTCCGGTACCTCCCACCCTGCCTGCTCCTCACTTCCGGAAAGTGTTTGAAGTCCCGATAAACCTGGCTTCAGCACGATTATATATCTCAGGCCTGGGCTATTATGAGGCTTTCCTCAACGGAGAGAAAGTGGGCGATCATGTGCTCGACCCGGCAATGACACGGTACGACCGGCGCATAAAATATGCCACTTATGATGTGAGCGGGTACCTGACAAAAGGAGACAACGCCCTGGGAGTGATGCTGGGTAACGGCTGGTATAACCAGCACACCCGCGAAGCCTGGAATTTTGACCAGGCTCCCTGGAGAGATGCTCCCAAAATGATCTGCCAGCTGGTGCTGACCGATAAAGACGGAAAACAAACCGTCGTTAAAAGTGATGAAACCTGGAAGTTCGCCACCGGGCCTGTAGTCTTCGACGGGGTTCATAACGGGGAGACTTACGACGCACGCCTGGAGCTGAGAGACTGGAGCACTCCGGGTTACAACGACTCCCGCTGGAGCCGGGCATGGGTGGTGGAAAGCCCCGGAGGCCGACTCTCGGCACAGCTGATGCCACCCATCCGGGTCACCGGATCCCTGAAACCTGCAAAAACCTGGCAGGTAAATGATTCCGTGACCATGATCGACCTGGATCAGAACATCACCGGCTGGGCATCCATACAGGTGAAAGGCCCGCGCGGAAGCCAGGTCACCCTGCGCTATGGAGAACGCATCTTCGATGACGGCACCCTCGACCAAAAAGAACTGAGCCGGTTTATCCGTACCGGCGATACACAAACCGACAGGTATATACTGAAAGGAGAAGGCGTGGAACAATGGCACCCTGTATTTACCTACCAGGGATTCCAGTATATCGAAGTAACCACTTCCGACCCCCGCGTGGAAATCGTCGATATGCAGGGTGAGGTGGTGCATACCGACCTGCCGGAAAAAGGCACGTTCGCGTCATCCAGTGAGCTGTTCAACAAAATTCACCAAAACCTGAAATGGTCATTCCTGGGGAATTACCACGGATACCCGACCGACTGCCCACATCGCGAAAAAATGGGCTGGTCGGGCGATGCCCTCCTGGTAGCCGAAGCCGGACTGTTTAACTTCGACATGACCCGGGCTTACCTGAAGTGGATCGACGACTTTGCCGATGAACAACAACCCAACGGACAACTGCCCGGCATTATCCCTACCAGCGGCTGGGGTTATACCTATGGGAGAAACCCGGAAACAAGAGAAAGAGGATACGGACCCCAATGGGAAGCTGCTTTCATGGAAATACCCTGGCAGATGTACAGGTATACCGGCGATACAACCATCATCGTAAGATATTATGAGGCTTTCAAAAACTATGTTGACTACCTGAGCAACCATTCCAACAACTACCTGCTTCATTTTGGCATCGACGACCATAAACAACTCAAACCACTCACCGACGGTCACTACCTCTCTTCAGCCTTCTACTTCCACTGTACCTCCCTGTTGTCGAAAATGGCCGATATCACCGGGGCTAAAAATGACGCCCGTAAATACGCTGCTCTTGCCGAAGAGATAAAAAAAGCTTTTCATGAGAAATATTTTCATCCCGACTCCAATACTTATTACCACGGTGGCCAAACACCTATGGCTCTGGCCCTCTATTTCGGTATGACCGATGAACCAAACCGTGAGAAAATACTGCAAAACCTGCTGAATACCATCAAAGAAAATAACGGACATATCGATGCAGGAGTGGTGGGAACAAAAGCCGTTATTAATACCCTGCTGATGTTCGGCGAAGAACAGGTACTCTTTGAAATGGCCGATAAACGTACTTTCCCCGGATGGGGATACTGGATTGACGTACTGGGCGCCAACACACTGTACCAAAACTGGGACGGCTCTCAGTCACTCAATCATATCATGTTCGGTTCCATCGGCGATTATTTCTATAAAGGCCTCGCCGGAATCAATATCGACAACAACCAGCCGGGATTTAAGCATATCATCCTGAAACCCATGACACACAACCCCCTTCAGTGGGTCGAAGGCAGCTACAATTCGTTGTACGGCAGGATCAGTTCAAAATGGGAAAAACAGCCTGACGGATTGCAAATGAATATTGCCATTCCTCCCGGAACTACCGCAGAGGTGCATGTGCCGGGAGCCGAAAACAGTGAGGTCTCTTTCCGGCAGGGTTCCCAACCGGATTTCCTGGGATACAAAAATGGTTTTCATATCTACCTGGTAAAAGCTGGGAGCTATGAAATTCACGTACAATAATTAACATATTTGAAAAGAATGCCGGATGCGGTTAATAATGATTCTTCTTTGCGACAAACAACTAATAATATGAAACGATTTTTATTTCTTCCCCTGGCCGCGGGATTAGCGGCATGCGGTACGCTGAACCAGGAAGCTGAGCGTCCCAACATATTGTGGATCACCCACGAAGACCTGAGTCCTATTTACGGGTGTTACGGGGATAGTTACTCACACACGCCGAACATTGACCGGTTGGCAGAAACAGGGATCCGGTTTGACCATGCTTATTCCAATGCGCCTATCTGTGCACCGGCGCGCTCCACCCTCATCACGGGGATGTACACCACATCGCTGGGCACCCAGCATCTGCGTTCGAAAATTCCGGTACCGGAGAACATGAAAATATTGCCTGAGGTGTTGCGGGAAGCGGGGTACTATACCACCAACAACGTGAAAACCGATTATAACTTCAGTCATGAAGGACGCTGGGACGAAAGCAGCAACCAGGCACACTGGCGGAACCGGCCGGAAGGAAAGCCGTTTTTTAGCGTTTTTAATTTTATGATGACCCACGAAGGACCTATCAACCGGGTGGACCGGGAGCAAACAAAGATGCTGGACTCACACCGTGACCCCAACAAAGCGCAACTGCCTCCTTTCCTGCCCGACAGTCCGCGGATGAGGGAAATTTGGGCGCATAGCTACGACCTGCTGTCGGTGTTCGACCTGGAGGTGGGCAAGCTGCTCGAACAACTGAAGGAGGACGGACTCCTGGACAATACCATCATTTTTGTCTTCTCCGACCACGGAACCGGATTGCCGGGATTTAAACGCTGGCTGAACAATGCCGGTCTGCAAGTGCCATTCATCCTCCATGTTCCGGAGAAATATAAAAAATGGGCCGCTAACCTGACAGCCCCGGCTACCGACCGCATGGTGGGGTTTGTCGATTTTGCCCCAACGGTGATCACCCTCGCCGGAGCAGAAGTGCCGGAAATGATGGAAGGCAAAAGTTTCCTGGGATCCGGCAGCCAGCCGAAAAAGTTTGTCTACGGCTACCGCGACCGGGCCGACGATTGTTACGAGATGTCACGTGCTGTTACCGATGGCAGGTTTGTATACGTGAGACACTTCATGCCCCAACTGCCCTACTACCAGGAAGCAATCATCTTCAGCGCACAAAAAGGAGGCAGCTATGAGGAGATACACCGCCTGAAAGACCTCGGACAACTGCCCGAAGCGACACAGGCTCTCTTCCGTCCCAAGCAGGTGGAGGAACTGTTCGACCTGCAAAACGACCCCTACGAACAGCATAACCTGGCCGGTAATCCCGAATATGCGGAAAAACTTAAAGAGATGGAACAGCTGGTGAATAACTGGATGGTGGAGTATTTCGATACCGGCCTGCTGAATGAAGGCGAGTACATGGAACGTGCCCGGGAATCAGGCCAAAGTGTCTACGAAACCGTCAGACAATACTCCCGGGATGATTACCGGAAAATCGTCGACGCAGCCCGGCATTCGGGCAGAGTGGAAAATGTTGCAGATCTTATCCCGCTGCTGCAGGACGATGACAGCGCCATTCGCTGGTGGGCAGTGGTGGCTGCTGATGCTTTTCCCGGCGACCTGACCGCGGTGAAACCTATCCTGGAAAACCTCCTGGACGACGATTCCTACCCCGTGGCATGTATGGCTGCAGAAGTGCTGGTGAAACGGTATGACCACAACCAGGCACTGAAAACATTGGAGAACCTGCTGAAAACAGACCAGGAACCGGTTGTCCTCCAGGTGGCCATCAGCGTGCGGCGAACAGGAGAAAAAGCGGCTCCCCTGATCCCGGCCATTCAACAGGAAATCATGCCAAAATATGCCGGGGATATCTGGGGAAGATACAAAAACTGGGACTATCCAATGTTTATTGGTATGGCTCTCGACCAAACACAAATAAATAACGGCATCCCCGTGAAGGTAAAATAGTCACCTGTGAATCCGGAAAATAAAAGTATATGCTGAAACTGAAACTGCATTGGCAAATCCTGATCGCTTTCATCCTGGCTGCACTTTTCGGTTATTTCATTCCGGAGGGTGTCCGTTATGTTTCCTGGCTGGGCGATCTGTTCCTACGGGCACTGAAAATGGTGATCATCCCCCTGGTTTTCAGCTCAATTATCAGCGGGGTCACCAGCATGGGCGATGGGAAAAACCTGGGTCGACTGGGAATAAAAACAATTGCCTATTACCTGACAACCAGTACGCTGGCTATCCTGACCGGCTTGTTCGTTGTAAATATCGTGAAGCCAGGTGTGGGCGTTGATCTGGGATTTTCGAAAACCGTGGAAGGGCTGGAAGGATCTGCCGGATCAGTGAAGGATATCTTTTACCGGCTGATCCCCGAGAATATTGTGGACTCCATGGCTCAGGGAGCTATTCTTCCGGTCATATTTTTTGCTATCCTGCTGGGATACTTTATTACACGTACCGAAGAGAAGCACCGGCAGATCCTGACGGGTTTTTTTGATGCCTTTTTTGAGGTGATGATGAAGATCACCCTGTTCATCATCCGGTTTACCCCACTGGGTATCTTCGGCATCGTTTCAGCAGAAGTAAGCAGAAACGCAAACGACTTAGGCGCTATAGCGGGCAGTCTGGCCATTTACAGTTTATGTGTTGTGGCAGGGCTTCTTTTTCACGGACTGGTATCCCTGCCGCTCATTGTCAGGTATGTTGGGAAGGCCAGACCTTATGCTCACCTGAAAAACATGACTGTTCCCCTGCTCACGGCTTTCTCTACCTCCTCCTCGAGTGCCACGCTGCCCCTTACCATGGAGGCGCTGGAAAATAACAGCGGTATTTCCAACAGGATCTCCAGTTTTACCGTTCCCCTGGGAGCTACCATCAACATGGACGGCACAGCCCTCTACGAGTGTGTGGCAGCCATGTTCATAGCCCAGGCGTATGGTGTAGACCTCACCTTCGTCCAGCAAATGCTGGTTGTCATTACCGCACTGCTGGCATCGGTAGGAGCAGCCGGGATTCCCATGGCAGGACTGGTCATGATGACCGTGGTGCTGACAGCCGTCGGACTACCCCTGGAGGGTATAGGCCTGGTACTGGCAGTCGACCGGGTGCTGGATATGATCCGTACAACGATTAACGTGTGGAGCGATAGCTGCGGAGCTCTCCTTATCGCCCGCTCAGAAAAAGAACAAACGAACATAGCCGTTTCGTAATTGCCGCTTCACAGATGCACACCAGAATTCAACCATGCCCCGGCAGGAAAACGATCGGACAAAGCAATCATTTCAACAAATTTATTTATATTCGTTTCAAATTTGAATGAATGGAAGTATTGGTCTTACTGGGAATGGTGATTGGCCTGGCCAGCGGTATAGCTGCCACATACTGGTATTTTAAAAGACGAACAACAGAAGTCGCCAGAGTACAGTCGGTTGTTCTGCTCGATAAAATCCGCCACGTGTGCAAGCTGATCACCATTGAAGGAGAGTTCTCCGAAGTGTTTGCCCACCACGATGGGAAAAGCATGTTTTTCAAACTCCTCCAGATGAAAAAAAAAGCATTGCTGATTGTTCAGGCCAGGGTGTTGATCGGGTTCGACCTGTCAAAGATAAAAATCGATATGATCCCGGAGAAAAAACAGGTCAGGCTCTCCCAATTCCCCGAACCGGAGATCATGAGTATGGAAACCGACCTGGAGTATTACGATGTGCAGAAAGGTATGATCAACAAGTTCTCGGAGGAAGACCTGACGAATATGAACAAAAAGTCGAAGGAGTTTATCCGGGAGAAAGTGGAACGCAGCTACCTGTTTGACATTGCCCGGAACCAGGGAACAGATACCATTGCCGTTATCCGCCAACTGATCGACTCAGTGGGATGGGAACTGCGGACAGACGACCTGGCCCTGCCCAAAACAAAGCCACAACCTCAACTGGAGACTAAGGGATAGTCCGGGGTTACAAGAACTGTAGGGATGTGTCAGGAAAAAAGTGACTCCACGAATTCGCGTCTCCGAAAGATTTGCAGGTGTTCCATTTTTTCACCAATTCCGATATACCTGACCGGGATTTTAAACTGGTCGGAAATGCCAATCACCACGCCACCTTTGGCTGTGCCATCGAGTTTTGTCAGTGCCAGCGCTGTAACCTCGGTAGCTTTGGTAAATTGTTTAGCCTGCTCGAAGGCGTTTTGCCCTGTGGAGCCATCGAGGATCAGCAGCACCTCGTGCGGAGCTCCCGGAACAATGCGCGACATTACCTTTTTTATTTTGGTCAGCTCATTCATGAGGTTCACCTTGTTGTGGAGGCGGCCGGCCGTGTCAATGATCACCACATCGGCATGGGCAGAACGGGCTGAGGAAACCGTATCAAATGCCACCGATGCCGGATCAGCTCCCATTTGCTGTTTCACCAGAGGAACATCTACCCGTTGAGCCCAAATTTCAAGCTGCTCAATAGCCGCAGCACGGAATGTGTCGGCAGCGCCCAAAATAACCTGCTTACCAGCTTGCTTAAACTGATAAGCCAGCTTCCCTATCGTCGTGGTTTTCCCTACTCCGTTTACACCAACAACCATAATCACATAAGGCTTCTCCGTTTCGGGAATATCAAACTCAGAAACATCACCCGAGTTGTTTTCCTCTAACAACGCAGTTATCTCATCCTTCAGTAAAGTATTCAACTCACCAATGCCCAGGTACTTGTCGCGCGATACCCGCTCTTCAATCCGGCGGATGATCTTCAGCGTTGTGTCAACACCCACATCCGATGAAATCAAAACCTCTTCCAGGTTATCCAACACTTCATCATCAACCTTCGATTTGCCCACCACAGCGCGGCCAAGCTTTTTAATAACACTCTCCTTGGTTTTTAAAAGCCCCTGGTCGAGATTCTCTTTTTTGCTTTTTGTAAAAATTCCAAAAATTCCCATCGATTATCATTTGAGTGGCTCAAAAATAGTAATATTTTCCGGGAAAAGGCCTGAAAAAGAGCAAATACAAAAAAAGCTTTCACCTAACGATGAAAGCTTTTTTTGTATTCCGTTTAAAACTATTGCTTCTGAAAATAATCTTTTAATTCATCATTGGTGATCACTTCCTCCTTAAAAATATAAGCACCGGATTTGGGTGATTTTACCATACGAATCACTTTTGAGTGGGCTCTACCGGAACCTTTTTGCAGCGTTGCAACTGATTTCTTTGCCATAATCTATCTTATTTAATTTCTTTATGAACCGTTACCTTTTTCAAGATGGGGTTGTATTTCTTCATCTCCAGCCTTTCAGGAGAATTTTTCCTGTTCTTGGTGGTAATATACCGGGAGGTACCCGGCATGCCACTATCTTTATGCTCGGTACACTCTAAAATAACCTGAATACGGTTGCCTTTTCCTTTTTTTGCCATCTCAACTATTCTTTAAATCTTATCAATAAATCCTTTTTCCTTCGCTTTCTTAATGGCAGCTGTAACACCAATCTTATTAATGGTGCGAATACCCGATGCCGACACATTCAGATAAACCCACCGTTTTTCATCCGGCAGGTAGATTTTCTTTCTGAACAGGTTCACATTAAATTTCCTTTTTACCCGGCGCTTCGAGTGAGAAACATTGTTCCCCACCATCGCCTTCTTACCTGTTATTTGACAAACTTTTGACATGGTTATATTATTTCTTGATAGACAAAATCACATTATTTTAACGGCTTGCAAAGAAAATACTTTTTTAAGAAATAATCAAGCTGTTGACCAAGTTTTTCCATAAACAATTAACATTCGGCTGTTCATATCCCCCAAAGTGAACCATCAAAAGAATTGCCCAACATGCAGAGAGCAGGAATCAACCACAAAAAACACAAAAAACAGAGATGATCCTCATTCGTCATTCGTCATTCGTCATTGATTTTCCTTTACTTTGCGTGTTCTTAAACGTTAAGTTATGGATATTTTATTGATTATTGCCGGCGTTCTCCTGATGGTTGGCGGCATTTTGGGAGGTGTACTGCCGGTATTACCGGGTCCGCCGTTAAGCTATGCCGGTTTGATCTGTCTGCATCTTACCGGAAGATATCAGTTTTCGTCCCGGTTTTTAATCATTTGGGCGGTGGTTACTGCTGTTGTTTACCTGCTTGACTACCTCATTCCTGTTTGGGGCACCAAACGTTTTGGTGGCAGCAAACGGGGTGTATGGGGCAGTGTCATCGGGCTGGTGATTGGTCTTTTTTTCTTTCCTCCCTTTGGGATCATTGCCGGTCCATTCCTGGGTGCCGTAGCTGGTGAACTTTCCGCGGGCAAAGATTCAGTTGCTGCCATGAAATCCGGATTTGGATCGTTTGTCGGATTTTTAGCCGGCACGCTGATAAAACTCGTGGCTTCAGGCTTGATGGCCTGGCATTTTGCCCGGGTGCTGTTCCTCTCCTGAACAACGGTCATCCCCGGAATGGGAGTCTGCACCCTGTTCTGCCAAAAAAAATAGTGTGCCCGTTCTGGCAGCTGCCAAAACAGGCACACTTCGGCCCGATCACCACATCAACGCCTTTCTACCTTAAAGCTGTAATCGCCCGATCCGAGGTGAATGCTGATCCGGCCATTTCCTGTTTCTGCTTTTTCTATCCCCTTGACTCCTTCAATGAACTGGTTATTCTCCCAAATTTTTATATCTCCCTCCCAAACAACCGGTTGGGTAGCATCGAACAGCGGAAGAACAACCGTGCCTGTTGTGTTCGCAGGAAGAGATACCTCCTGGAGAAATGCTCCGGCTTCATTCTTCCAGCGGGAAACAACTGTGCCTGCAACCGTTTCCAGGGAGGCATCCACATGTTCCAACCTCTGCGGAACGTAAGGCTCTATGTGTATATTCCGGTAACCGGCGGTGGTATTTCCCTCCAGTGGCGACTGGATTCCCGCGAGAAACTTAAAGAAGTATTCGGTGATGGAACCGAACATTTCGTGGTTGTGGGAACTTTCCCCCGACCATTCTTCCAGCAGGGTGGTTGATCCGTTAACAATCCAGTATCCATAGCTGGGATAGGTGGTTTGGGTAGCTAACCGGTATATCCTTTCCTGTTCCCCTCCCTGCACGAGTACCGGCCAGAGGTATTTGGTGCCGATGATGCCTGTGTTCAGGTGATCGTCACGGTTGTGGATATCCTCAACAAGTACCTGAAAAACTTTTTCTTCATATCCTTCCGGTACAACATCTCCCATGAGGGCAAGCAGCAGATAGGTCTGGTAAGGATCAGCTGTTCCGTACAACCCTGTTTCGGGATTAAAAAATTTCCGGTTAAAGTGTTGCTTAACGGTGTCGGACAGCGACCGGTAGTATTTTGAATCATCGTCGTGTCCCAGTTTACCGGCAATTTTTGACATCAGCAAACTGTTATAATAATAATAAAAGGTATTCACTACGGCATGGTTCGGGCAGTCGGACTGTCCGGGAGCACACCACTCGCCCAGACTGGACCAATATCCGTCGAAGAAGTCGATGATATAAGGTTCTCCCGGATCCTCATCGCGTACACCCAGTTCTTTCAGGTACTGAATATATTTTTTCATGGTTGGGTAGTGATCTTCCAGGATCCGCATATCGTCAAAATAGTGGTTCATCCACCAGGGGATCAGGATGTAAGCACTCCCCCAGGCAATACCTCCCCCACCGCCGCCAACCAGTGTGGGGGCGGTATTGGGTATCCTGCCATTTTCTTCCTGTGCATCACGCATGTCGTTGAGCCATTTGGTGTAATAGGCAGGAACGTGGAAGTCGTGGATAGATGCTTCGGCCACAACCTGGCCATCGCCGGTGTATGCTCCCTTCTCCCGGTGCGGGCAGTCGGTGGGATAACTCAGGTTATTCCCTCGCTGCGACCATAAACCGGCGGTGTGTATCTGGTTGAATAAGGGTTCGGATGATTCAAACATCCCGTTCCTTTCCAGGTCAGTATGAACAACCCGTCCTTCCACTTTCAACGACTCCAGGTTTTTCTGATCGTTGGTGGTGACCTCTAAATAGCGAAAGCCGGTATAGAAAAACCGGGGTTCATAGGTTTCCTGCTCATTGCCGGCCAGGGTGTAATCGGTCCAGATATAGGGATGGAACCGTGTATTATCGCTGAGCTTGTCTCCCTCCTCCAGGGGTTTGGGGAATGTCAGGTTGTTCAGGCGTTCTTCGGCGCGGATGCGGATGACCTGCCCGGGGGCACCTTTCACTTCCACACGCCACCAGCCGGCAATATTCTGGCCCAGATCGATAATGTATCTTCCCGGTTCGGGATGGATCTCCTTGATGGGCTGCAGGGTTTGGGTAACCCGGATGGCCGGCAGCAGATGCGATTTCAGTCTGCCGGCAGGCTGAGTACCTGTAGCCACCTGACTCCAGGCTGCATCGTCGAAACCAACAGCTGACCAGCCGGGAAGTTCCTTCCGGGCATCGTAATCTTCACCCCCATACAGGTTGTTGAACGTTATGGGCCCCGGAGCTGTTTTCCAACTGTTGTCGGTAATAACAACCGACTGACTGCCATCCTTGTAAGTAATCATGAGCTGCATCAGGAAACAAGGATTGCCAAAACTCGCCCCGCCACTGCCCCAGCTCCACCTGCCTTCAGCTTTCCGGAGGTTCCAGGCTCCATTGCCCAGCATGGCTCCGGCACTGTTCTTCCCCTTCTTCAGCAGGGAGGTGACATCAAAAACCGAGTATAAAACGGTTTTCCGGTAATCGGTGATCGACGGACTCAATACCTGATCACCTACCTTGCCGCCATTGAGGTAGAACTCATAAAACCCACAGGCGGTAACATATGCATAGGCTTCCTCAACGCTCTTTTCAACCTCAAATTCCCCGCGGAACAGCGGACTCTCATGCACGATCTCATGACCGGCAGTGATCCATTCTGCCTGCCACTCACCAGGCTTCATGATGCCCGTGTGAAAAAAGGCTGGTTCGCTCCAATAGGAATGCTCTTCATCGATCCACACACAAACCCGCCAGAAATACTTTTTATTGTTCTCCAACAAAGCTCCCTCAAACGCCAGGTTTACACTGTTCCTGGCCATGACCTTGCCGGTATCCCAGATGTTGCCCGACTGTTTTTCCACTTCACCCCGGGTTTCAGATACAATAATCCGGTAAGCTGCCTGGTTCACCCCACGCTCACCCGATGTCATTTTCCATGAAAAACGGGGATGGGACACATCCATTCCCAACGGGTTGTTCATGTATTCAACACGTAAATCGGTCACTGCAGCGTCCTGTGTTGAGTTACAGGAAGAAAAACCAATCAGAAAAAGAAACAGAAAGGGAAAAATGCCAGTTAATAATTTTTGTCTCATCTTATTATAATTAATTGTTCCTAAGGTATTTGACTCATTCGTCATTCGTAATTCTCTTCGTGATTCGTATTTGATTTTGCTTTAATTTTTGGATTGAATAATTTTCACACCTTTAGGTGCTTTACAGGTTGTTTTCACGGTACCATCGGCCTTTTTCCGGTGGTTTATTTTCACGATTCCCCGGGATGTCGGGAATGTTCCTTCCACCCACTGCAGGTCTCCGAGGTTAGGATCTATCCGGATTGTTTTTCCTCCGGGTTCGAGCACTTTCACGCCGAGCACATGTTCTGTCAGCCATGCTGTAGGTCCGGCAGCCCAACCGTGGCAGAAGCTGTGGCGGTAGCTCACATAGCAGTGGTCGCCATAGGCACCGTGCACATCGATTTTCCCGGGGGGAGTAACTTCATCGATTCTTCCGGCGTTTTCCAGCCACTCCACATCAAAATCTTCCCAGAAGGTGGTTGCTCCCAGGTCGAGCATGCCGCCCCAGTATTCCCGGATATTATCGAGGGCTCCCTGGTAATCGCCGGCAAGAGCACGTGTCTGCAGCATATAGTATCCATAAAAGGTTGACATGCGGCGGGCGCCATCCTGTGCCAGAACATCAGCATTGGCCTGTTTGGGAGGGACCAACCCCGACATGCCCAGGAGGGCTGCAGCCTGCTTCGAGTCGGTCATTTCGGGGATATGCTGTTTCAATAACTGCAGCGACCGGTGACAGAGCTGCTCCGTCTGGCTGTCACCCAGTATCCTGCTCAGCTCAGCGCCTGCTTCAAAGGTCATCACCATCATAGACTGCAACCCGGCATGCACAGCCTCCTTATTCCTGCTTGAAGGCCAGTCTAAAAACCTGTTCCCATCCAAAATCTCCCGGCCATTGGCATCAATTTTTGTGGCCAGATGTTGCAGCAGACGGGTCAGGTAGGTGTGCTGCTCCTGCAGATAGGCCAGATCACCATGATACATATACCAGTCGCGGTGAATCAACACCCACCACATGGAATAGGAACTGATGCCGTTCATCCAGCCGGGTAACGGCGTCAGATCGCGGGCCAGGTCCAGACTTCGGGGAACCACCTCGTTGTACCCAAACACAGTGTTTACAGTCATCACCTCCGGATGCAGATCACCTACCCACACCAGCCGGTCGCGCTTGATGCCGTCCCACAGGTATTCCTGCATGTTCAGGTGTACCGTGTAAGCACCGGTCATCCATATTTCGTTCAAACGCTCATCGCTCGAGGTGAACGAACCAAGGTAAGGGATGTCGCGAAAGGTAAATGTGGCGTTGATCTCCCTGATCTCTATCTTCGTGTCGGTGCCCAGCAGGTCAACCCGTGCAAACCGGAAACCCGACTGACCCACATCCAGTCGCCCCAGCCAGGGAAGAGTAACCTCAAAATCACGCATGGCATGATCGTTCGTGGCACCATCCTGCTGAATATCACTCATCACTTCTGCTACCGATTCACCCATACGTATCCGCACCCGGCCGGCAGGCTTCGTGTTATTGATGGTCGTCACCAGCTCCAACCCCCCCTGGATCTCCCTCCCGAAATCGAGAATAAGACCCGAAGGTTCATCCCCCCGGTTCACCAGCGTGAGGTAATCGCCCTGGTTCAAATCAGCCTGTCCTTTCCCCGGAAGTAAAAGACTCTCCTTGTTTATTACCCACTCACCGGTATCATCCGATACCCAAACAACGCGTACAGGAGTTAATACACGGGTTGTCAACCCCGGCGACCTGACTGCTGACTGATCATACGACTGAAAAACAGGGGGCAGCTGAGCCCACCCGGTGGAGGATAAAATCAAACAACCGTGGAGAAGAAAAAAATAAATAATTCGTACTGATAGTAAGGTCGGAAATAATGCATCGCGTTTTATCATCGTTAACTGGATTTTTTCATTAAAAAATCAAAAGTAATCAATAATCAGAATCTAAAAATAGATTACTTTTGATTTGTTTTTTTACAACTTATATATTAATGGCAATTATCAGAGAATCAACAAATAACGACTTGAGTTTTCTCGAAGAACTTGAAAAAAGTTGCTTCCCCGCATTTCAACAAAGCACACGTCGATCGATTCGTTACAGTTTAACAAGCCCTTTTCAGAAGGTTATGATTGCAGAGATCCAGGAGGGAAAGGACAGAATCCCTGTTGGATCGCTGACGCTACACCTTCATGCTAAAAGTCATCGCATCTTTTCCATCGCCGTTTTACCGGCGTTTCAGGGTCAGGGTATTGGTCAGCAGCTGCTGGAGTTTTCCATCACGCTGGCGCGTTCCCGGAAGGCCAGCCGTATCTCCCTCGAAGCCCGGAAATCGGATCATCAGCTCATCAAATTTTACAAAAAGGCAGGGTTTACCCAAACCGAAGAGCTGCCCGACTACTACAAGAAAGGCGAAAACGGCCAGCGAATGGTCCTTCAGCTTGATGAAAACAGCGACAAACAGAGCATATCCAATATCATTATTGTGCGAAACCCCAAATACTGGAACCTGCAAATCGAGGGAGTCAGGGTGGTTTCTTCAAAAAAGTATATCACCGGTCCTGAGTTTCAATCGTTGAAGAATGTCCGTATCTTCAACCTGAGCAACTCCTACCAGTATCAGAAAATGGGATACTATGTTTCGCTGCTGGCATCGGCACGTGACCACCGGGTCATCCCCAATGTAACCACATTGCGGGATTTCACCAGCCAGTCGCTCATCCGGTCCCTTTCAGGATATATCGATGAAGATATTCAGAAAACGCTGAAACAGGTGGAAGGCAACAAGGTGAGTATTTATGTATATTTCGGAAAGTCGGTGAATCCGAAATTCAGACAGCTGGCGCAGAAGCTATACCATTTATTTGAAGCGCCCATGCTGCAAATCGATTTTGTGAAAAATGAAAAGTGGCTGATTCAAAGGGTGACTCCGTTAAGTCTGAAGAAGGTCAACCCCGATCACCTGGAGAAAGTTCAGGAATTTGCATGTGACTATTTTTCAAAAAAACGGTTCAGCCGACCGCGTTTTAAGAATTACAAATACGACCTGGCTATCCTGGTTAATCCCAAAGAGAAGTACCCCCCTTCCTGTCCGGTTGCCTTGCAGAATTTCAAGAAGGCTGCCGAAAAAGAAGGGTTTTATACGGAATTTATCACCAAGGATGACCTCAGCCAGCTTTCGGAATACGATGCCCTGTTCATCCGGGAAACCACCAATGTAAACGACCACACCTATCACTTTTCGCGCACGGCTTATGCCGAAGGTCTGGTGGTTATTGATGATCCCTGGTCGATTTTACGGTGTTCCAATAAAATATTCCAGAACGAGCGGCTGAAACAGAACAAGATCAAAACCCCTGCCACTGTTGTTCTCTCCAAATCGACTTACCGGAAGCTGCAAACTGCGCATCTCACGTTTCCGCTGGTGTTAAAGCAACCCGACAGTGCTTTCTCACTGGGAGTGGAAAAGGTCAATTCACCGGAAGAACTGGATGCTTCCTTAAAAAAGCTGTTCCAACTGTCAGATCTGGTTATTGTCCAAGAGTTTATGCCTTCGGAATTTGACTGGCGTATCGGAGTACTGGACCAGGCTCCCCTGTTTGCCTGTAAGTATTTTATGGCTAAGAATCACTGGCAGATCTACGACTGGAAAAGTAAACAGAAGAAAAACTGGGGCAACGTGGAAACAGTCCCGCTGAGTGAGGTGCCCATAGCTGTAGTAAAAACGGCAGTCAAAGCTGCCTCCCTGATTGGTGACGGTCTTTATGGAGTCGACCTGAAACTGGTGAACCAGGAAGTTTATGTCATCGAGATCAATGACAATCCAAATATCGACTCAGGCATTGAAGATAATGTACTGAAAGATGAACTCTATGGGAAAATTATGCGGTCGCTTATCAACCGGATTGAGATCAACCGCAATATTGCCCAGTTTGTTACGGTGTAAAGAGGGTTACTTCTTCCCGGTCAGTTCCATCTCTTCCAGGAGATAACCCGCCCCGGCAAATTTGTCGATCACAAAAAGGGCATACCGGATGTCGATGGCAATGTTACGCGACTGCTCCGGGTCGTACATGATGTCGCTCATGGTTCCTTCCCAACAACGGTCGAAGTTCACCCCGACCAGTTGTCCTGCAGCATTCACTACCGGGCTGCCCGAGTTGCCGCCTGTGGTGTGTACCGAGGCAGTAAAGCAGACGGGAAGACTGTTCCCCGATGCATAGGGTCCATAGTCTTTTTGCCGGTATAACTCCTTCAATCGCTCCGGCACAGTAAACTCCTCCTCCCCCGGATTCTCCTTCTCCATAATCCCCTCAAGGGTAGTGTAATGCTTATATTTCACCCCGTTGAGCGGCTCATACCCTTCCACCCTGCCATAGGCTGCACGCAGGGTAAAATTGGCATCGGGATAGAGTGGTTCATCCTGCTTCATGTGCATGATCCCCGCCATATATACCTGCATGTTCTCACTCAACTGCCGGGTCAGCGAATCCAATACCGGTTTTACCGTGGTTTCAAAATGAAAATTCAACTGCTGAAAACATGCTACCAGCGGGTCATTCCTTAGCTTCTTCAGTTTCCGGTGATTTGCCTCGCTAAAGAGTTCCTGCAGCCGGGCTTCATCGGTTAGCACAGATTTCTGATACACCTTCCTGACCAGTTTTTCTCCGGGGTATTTCCGCAGTAAGCCGGAGAAATATGCAGGCAGGTGCTGCGCATCTATTCCATTTGCCAGCAGCGGCATCAGCTCCCGGAATAACATCTCATCTGTTGACCTGTCGAAATCCCTGAAAAAGGAGGAAAGCGCCTTAGAGGCGTTTTTCAGCTGGCTCTCCAGTCGTTCGTCCTGCTGGTTCTCCAGACTATCCATTATCTCTTTGACCACAGACGCCAGCCGGAATATTTCAACCCCGTTGAATACGATCTCCGAGTAATAATCGTATGCCTGGATGGTTTCGCTGTACAGGGCGTAGAGAGAGTCAAACTGCTCAAAAACCTGCCGGTACCGGTTATCCCAAATCCCGTTTGCCCGGGCCCAGTGTTGAAACTCTTTTTCCCGGGCACGTTTTTGGACAACAGCATCCAATCGCTCCAGTCCTCTGATCTCACCCTGCCACTTCTTCCAGGAATTGCTGATGGAAGCATGCTTGGCTGCATACTGAATCCTGATTCCGGGATCCGAGGCCATAGCGGCTCTGACCACTTCCAGCTTCCTGTCGCGAATGGCTATCCGGTCGGGATCGCGCTGCTTCATGATGATCTCCACCTCCTGGGCGGGGATATATTGCATGGTACTGCCCGGGTTTCCAAGCACCATGGCGAAGTCACCTTCCTCCACACCATCGAGAGATATGGGAAAGAACTTTTTGGGTTGGTAAGGTACATTATCGGGAGAATACTCAGCTGGTTCATTCTGTTCATCGGCATACACCCTGAAGAGGGAGAAATCGCCCGTGTGGCGCGGCCACATCCAGTTGTCCGTGTCGCCGCCAAACTTACCGATCGACGAAGGTGGCGCACCTACCAGCCGTACATCCCGGTACACTTTGTAAACATACAGGTAATAACTGTTCCCGTAAAACAGAGGTTTTACCTGAGCCAGGTACCTGCCATCAGCTGAGGCTTCGCGTTCCAGAGAGGTGATATTCTCCTTTGTTTTTTTTTCTTTAGCCGCAATCGCCAGCGCGTCTGTTCCCTCCAACACCTGATCCGTCACTTCCTCCATGTACTCCAGAAAACGAACGGTAAGACCGGGATTGGGCAACTCCTCCTCCCTACTCATCGCCCAAAATCCATGGGTAAGGTAATCCTTCTCAACAGTGCTGTGAGACTGGATCTGCCTGTACCCGCAATGATGATTGGTGAGGAGCAAACCCTCCGCCGAAATCATTTCACCTGTGCAGCCCCCGCCAAAAACCACAACAGCATCTTTCATGCTCGCACCATGGGCATTGTAGATATCCTGAGCCGACAGCTGAAAACCCATCTCCTGCATCTCTGCCAGATTGTATTTCTCCAGTAACAACGGAATCCACATCCCCTCTTTGGCTGAAACCGACCCAAAAACAAGAATAATAAAAAGTAGTATCGTATTCAATTTTCTCATGAAAGAAGTTTTAGTGTTGTTGTATCATTCGAATAAAACAAAATTATTCCAAATAAAAAAGCAGATAGCTGCATCTACAAAAATCAATAAGCTTGCTGAAATACGATTTCCTCCAGTCCGGCCACCTGTTCATTTTCCTTGTCAATATAGATGCGAACAGTAATTTTTCCATCCTGCACGTTCACTATTCGCTCGCCTGTCCATTCGGTTTGTCCAGCATGGAGCGACAGGGTGGCAGCCGGTATCCGGTTATACTCAATTTTTTGCCAGGAGGGAAGGTATTGGTCACCCACTTTTGCTCTGATCCTGTAGTTTCCATTTTGAACATTTATTTGGTATTCAAAAAAATCATGTGGATTGGTGCAAGGATCCGGAGTATTTTCAAACATTACTTTTTTAAGGCGCACGTTACCTTTTTCGGAGCGGGCTACCCACTCTACTTTATCGGGGGTGCACCATGAGCCAAGCACCCAGCCTTTTCCTGCCAGCTCTTCGAAGGCGAGGTTATTTTTCTGGTTTCCGGTGAGCCACCGGGGTTTACCAAAAGTAATTCTTCCCCGGTTAAAGGAGCGGCTATTCTGTTTGCTATTCCGGGCATACAGACTTACCAGTTGGGGGAATCCGTTCAGCGCCTGATGGAAGCAGTTGTTTACACCTGGTTCCTTCGTTGCGTGGATCACCGTAAACTGCAGGTGGCCCCACTGGTTGTCGCCCCAGACGGTGCCGATCAAGTCGCCCCGGTTTAGTTTTTGTCCTTTCCTCACGGCAACATGTTGGCTGAAGAGCCGGCTATAGCAATAATAGATACCGGGTTGGGATACACTGGCCAGCAATACGGTGGTTTCATTTTTCGAATCCTGGTGTGCAGGCTCACTCACCCAAACCACGCGACTGTTTTCGATGGCTGTCACCCAGTGTTTTGGTTTGCCGCGGGCTTCGTGGAGGTTGAGTCCTATCCCTTCATACGAACGGTATAACGGGTTCCTGCCTGTTTCATCGCTATTGTAGAAGGAGAACATACAGCTTTCCTCTTCCATACTCCAGGTAAACCCTTCGTTGAAGCTCACCGGAAAGGTGTATTGACCAGGATCAAGAAGAGGCAGACAGGTGCTGCTCAGGCAGACCAGTGCATCACCGGTTAACAACCCGTGAACCTCCCGATTGGAAGCCAGCGCTTTCACATTTTTATTGTCGGCAACGAAAACCCGCAGTTCCCCCGACTCATGAGGTTCCGATCGACGGGCCACCTTCAGCCAAAGGGTGTCAGCTCCCACCTGCAGCTGGTTGTAATGATTCACCACCCGGAGCAGCTTCACCCGGGTACCCTGGAAAACAAAGCTTTGGCCAATATCCAGTTGGTAATAACAGCCGTTTCCCCAGCGAAAAGCACAGCTATCCGTCGACCGGGCTGTGGCCTGCCGGCAAAAAACAAACAGGCAAAGCAATATATAAAAATAGTTTTTCAAATCGCACAATTCCTCTATCAGCTGCTGATACCCTCCCGACCCGGCATTCCCGGCAGGATGCCGGTAGAACCTTGTCGCTGACAGCTATACAGAACACTAAAAGGAAGCCAGCCACGAAAAAAAGAGCTTTTACCGGTGAAACTTCTCCGAGATAAATTTCAGTCCGTCGAACAGACCGCTCCGCCAATAACTCCACTCATGCCCTCCGTTACGTGTCCTGTACTCGTGGGGGATCCCCAGATCACGCATTTTCACATGCAGGGCGGCATTCCCCTTGTACAGAAAATCATCATCACCACAATCGATATAGAAACGAATCGATTTCAACTGATCCTTGTCGACACGATCGAGCAGGTGCAGCGGGCTGTACGACTTCCAGTAATCACTTACCTGTCCATTTGCAGGCCTGGGACCATATATATTCCCAAAATAACGCGCATAGGCATCATTCACCAGTACCTCCTCATCGGTAAACACTCCAGAGCTCATGGCCACACACGACGAGAACACTTCCGGGTGCCTCATCGACAACAACAAAGCTCCGTTCCCTCCCATGGAAAGCCCGGCAATGGCACGAAATTCTTTTTTCGGGCGAACGCGGTACTGCTGCTCCACGAAGGGAATGAACTCTTCCATAAACATATCCTCCCAGGGATCCTTCCCGTCGTAACTGTTTATATACCAAGTCACCCCTCCATCGGGCATGACGATGATGCAGGGAGGAAAATCACCGTTCCGAATGCCCCGGTCAGCAATGCTGTTGGCTTCACCAAACTGAACCCACCCGGTTTCATCATCCGAATAACCATGCAACAGGTAAAGCACGGGATAACTACGCTGAGAAGTCCCATAACAGGGAGGAAGATAAATGGAATACTTCACCGGATAGCCCACCTTACTACTGGTGAACTCAAGAGATTCAATCACTTTTCCCGTTTGCGCGAACAACGCAACAGAAAAGAAAAAGGTAAGAATAAATGCGGATAGTAACTTCATGAAATTAGAATTAATGGTTTGTACATATACCTGTCGTTATAATGAATTGCGCAGGATAAACCGGAAGGGACTTTTTATTCGCCTGAAGTCTCTCGTTAAGATCATCTCTGCCGCCATACGGCCAATCTCATCGTGATTGGTGGAGATGGTGGTGATCCCGTCTTCCAGAATCTCCTTCACCGGATTATCATTGTACGCAACAACACCCACATCTTTCCCGAGTTTCCACTTTTCAATCCTGCAGATTTTAATAAAACGGTACAGATCATCATCCGAAATAATTACGTATGCCTCACCGGCTTTAACATCAGAGGGGGTAAGCTGATCGATGATGGAAAATGGGATTTCGTTTACCTTGCAAAAAACCCGAAATCCCCGGGCAATATACCTCGAATAGTACTGGTCGGTGGGAAAAACCAGGTTGAATTTTTTATATTTTTTGATCAAAGAGAGTCCATCACTCAATGCCGACTGGATATCCTTTTCATATTCCTGGTAAACAATCGGGTAGTTATTCAGGGAGTCTAAGTTCCGGTCGACCAGCACCACTTTTTCACGGGAAATAGTCCGGATAACCCTGGCAACATCGCTTTCTTTATTCTTAAAATGAGGCAGGATGACGTAGTAGTCGTATTTGGTAACGTGGTTATCAATAATCTCCCGGAACTGTTGCAGATCATAATTATAGATAAATACATCAACAGTAGCCTTATTGCCGAGTGTTTCAACGAAAGAGTAGTACAGACTCCTCTTATAATTACTCAGCTTATTGAATATGAGAGCCACCCTGATATGCCTTCTCACATCACACTGGTCAACAAAATACCCCTTCCCATGCACCGAGGTAAGGATTCCTTTTTTGCGCAGGTAAACATAAGCTTTCTCCACGGTATCGCGCGACACGATGAGCTCTTCGCTGGTTACGTTAATGGAAGGAATACGCTGGCCTTGTTTGAATATGCCTGATTCAATATCGGAAAGGATCATTTCCACGACCTGCTTGTACTTCGGTATTTCCGACTGGTGATCTATTTTTAAAACATGGTTCATTTTTGGAAGAATTAACAACAAAAGTAAAAAGTGTTTTCCAGAAAACCTATATCTTCCGGTTATCATCTTTTACTTTTCCAAAGATTCTCCCACAATTTTGATGGTTGTTCTCCGGTTTTGCTGTCGTCCCTCTTCTGTTTGATTTCCTGCCACAGGTTTTTCCTCTCCATATCCTGTGCTTTGCAGGCGGCCCCCATCAATACCCTGACTGATCAGGTAGGTGGCTACCGAGCGGGCTCGTTTTTCAGATAGTTCCTGGTTGCTGGCAGCTGTGCCCGTATCATCAGTATGTCCTTGAATTTCAACATCAAGAGTAGGGTTTTCCGTTAAAAAAGCACTCAGTTTCTGAAGTTCGGGTTCCGATTCCGGCAGGATATGAAATGAATCGGTTTGAAAATAGATATTATGCAAATCCATTTCTGCTCCTACTTTCAGGGGTTCCAGGAGGATTTCCAGCAGGTAGGGATCGTAGACATCTTTTGTTTCTGTCAGGTCGAACGCGTGGGAATAGAAGAGGTAGCCCTCTTTGGATACGGAAAACGAATAGATATTTCCCGAAGGCAGGCTGAGCAGGAGTGTTCCGTTGTCGCCGGCCACCTCCGTTCGTGCTGCTTCGTGCCGGTTATTCAGGTTGATCAGTTGAATATCGGCAAGTACCGGTTGCAGGGTTTCCGCATCTTTGACGGAAGCTTTTACATAGGTAGCCGGGGTGGGTTGGAAGGTGTTATCGGGTTGGAAGGTGTATATATCTATACCGGAAAGGTTGTCGCGTAATGAAGCAAAAAATGCTGTCTGTCCGTTAGCCGTGATATGCAATCCCTGTTCATCGTGGAATGAGTTAACGGGGTATCCCAGGTTCATGGGGGCAGAGAAGACTGAATCATTCAGCACCCGGGAGACGAACAGGTCAAATCCTCCCATACCAGGATGATAGTCGGATGAGAAATAGAAATCTTTATTAGCGGCATGGATGAATGGTGAGATTTCATTTCCTGTGGTATTGATACTGTCGCCCAGGTTTTCGACAGCTCCCCACCGGAGTTTCCCATCGTTGCCCCACCCCAGGCAATGGGCGCGCCACAGGTCTTTTTCTCCATGTCCTCCGGGTCGGTTGCTTGAGAAATAGAGGAATCGTCCATCGGAGGAGATCGACGGTTGTGCTTCCCAGCTGGCAGTGTTCACCGGCAAACCCGCGTTAACCGGTGTTTCCCATCGGTTGTTCCGGCAAACCGAATAGTAGATATCACAGCTTCCCAGTCCGTCAGACCGGTTGCAGGCAGTAAAAAACAACACCTTCCCGTCGGCCGAGAGGCTCTGGGCTCCTTCATTTCCGGAAGTATTAATCCCCGGCATCGAAACAGCCTCACTCCAGCTGCCCGATGAATGAAAAGAGGTGTAAAAATCTTCCTGTACCTGCTGCCCGGGAACTTTCACCAGCCGGGTAAAGATCAGCTGCTGCTGATCGATACTCAAACCAGGCCAGTACTCATCGGATGGTGAGTTGATGGTTTCAGGCAGCCGGACCGGACGAAACTCCACGGGGTTTTGCATCGCCAGCAGGGCAAACCGGCAACTCTCCATCTTCCGGTCAACCGCCTTCCGCAACTGCTCAGCAGGCTGCTCAGCCTCCAGGTATTGCTGAAAGAAAACCAGTGCCTTGTTGTAATTTCCGATGGCCAGGTTAGCATCTGCCAGTCGCCTGATAATCAGCGGCATCCCGGATAGCTGGCGGGCTGCTTCCAGCTGAACGATTTCACGCCCGGAGTCGTGGGTCTCGAAGTAAATATCAGCAAGCAACAACCGGGCATCCAGCATCCTGTTATCCCGATCCAGTATCTGCTCACACAGGTCAATGGCTGCTGTATAATGCCGGAGAGCATAGTGCCGGCGCGCCTCCTCAAACCATCGACCTGTCCGCCGACCGGGTTGAGCAGTGAGACCGGAAATAAATAATAAAAACAAGAACAGCAAAACCATACCCCTTTTTCCCGTTCTTTTGGATGACGTTTTCATTCGTCCACTGATCATGCCTGATCTGCCCTGAATGATCCTAAAACAAGTAAAACTTAAATTCATGAGAGTTCTGTCTGATAAACAGGATATTTAGTAATTTTTACCAGATAAAATAAAAAAACATTTTTTTGTTCTATTGTATTTGGATTTTTTTTTATTTTGGCTCATAATTATACTTCATATTTTTTGTAATATATTTTTTGAATGTACCTTAAAAAATGAAACGGAAAGGAACTAAGAAAAATTACCTTGAAGAGGATTTCTTCGAACGGAAACCGAAGAAGAATGCAGGTAAAAAGGACAAGAGCTCAAAAAGAAAGCTCACCATCTATGACGAGTTCGAGGAAGAGGAGCTGGACGATTACTTATCAGATTACGAAGAATTCGACGATGACGACGATGATGATTAGTCGCTGCATTTTCAAAAAAAATCCATAGCACATATTTTCCTGTATGGGGTTGGTGCCCCGGAGTGATTATTTTCCCCTGTCGGGGAGAAAGACTTCCACTCCGGGATGGTTTTATTTTTCCCTGGCTGAATTTCCGGGGGTGCAAAGCAGATGGCTTCAACATAAGCACATCATGCCTTGTCCCATCACTAAGCCGGGTGAGGTCAGTTGTTTCCGAGAATCAGGGGTAGCCCGTCTTTACCGCTGCCGATAACAATCACCTTACTGTTGGGCGACTGTGCCAGTTCGATGGTAGCATCAATACCGCGTTGTTGTAAAATATTGGTCGTTAAGCTGGCGTTGATGATCCGGTTAAAGGCTGCAATACCTTCAGCTTCAATTCTCCGGCGCTCGGCTTCCGATTCTTCCCTCCGCAGCCGGAACTCATAAGCCAGAGCTTCCTGCTCGGTTTTCAGCTTCACTTCAATGGCATCTTTTATCTGGGCAGGCAGATTGATGGAACGGATCAGCATGGCCCGCATTTCAATAAAATTTTCTCCCAGGATATTCCGGGTTTCTTCCTTGATGGTCTGTTCCACTTCAGCCCTCTTGGTTGAATAGATCTCTTCGGCAGAATACCGGCCGGCAACCTGACGAACTGTTGAACGTACCTCAGGGATGACCAGTACATCGATATAATTGGTGCCAAACTGCTGATGCAGCATGCCAATTCCGTTATATACCGGGTTAAACCTGACCGTTACATCGGTGTTGATCGATAATCCGTTCCGGTCCAGCACATCCATGGTTTCCTCACGCTGCTGTTCCCTGACATTATATATATAGAGCTTATTCCAGGGGGCAATAATGTGAAATCCCTCCCCGTAAATATTCTCTGTATCAAGACCTGTGGTATACGGCTTGAAAATAACACCCCGTTCACCGGCTTCGATGATAAAAAACATACGGCCTCCAAATAATAACAGCACCACAACAATCGTGATGATGGCTATGATGTAAGAAGTTTTAAAATTCATGTTCATGACAATAAAATTAATAGATTGTTTTGTAAAAAAATTTCTTCATCCTCATTCTTTTTTGTTGAAAAGATGAAAGAACCCGTGTGCTTTTCGTCGTTTATCGTCGCGGCCTCTGCCGTCAATGACATAAAAGTACACTCCGGGACTGGCATACCGGTTTCCTATTCTGCCATCCCACACGGTTTCGGTATAGGTTTGGTCGAATCCCCGCACATTCCCACTTTCCCAGAAATGAATGCGCTTGCCCCACCGGTTAAAAATGGATATTTTGATGCTTTGCATGGACCAGAATTTAACGATGAACTGGTCATTTATTCCATCACCGTTGGGTGTGATCACATTGGGAACGTCCACAAAGGAGGTGTCCACAACAATGAACTCATCCATATAAGCTGTATCGACACAGGTGATGGTTTGGTTGTTAAAGGAGGATGTTTTTTTGGAAACCAGCTTCACCTTGTACATTCCCGATTTTTCATAAATATAAATCGGGATATCATTATATGCCACCACCATGATGCTGTCGATCGGGCCCTGACTGGTTTCCGATTCTCTTTTCAAATCGTCGAAATTGCGGTAGAAAAACCATTCATAAAGCCCCGGGTCCCCATTCTCCGATTCATTATTGAAGGTAACGGTTAACGGAGCCTCACCATCCATCTGGTCGGGAGTAAATTTGGCCCTGGTAACGATGGAGTTGTACTCAACAGAGGTGAATATTTCGCATCCAAACTGGTCAAAAACTCTCAGGTTATACCAGGTATTGCGTGTGGGCGGGTCGAAAATACGGGTTACCGGAACGCCGGCAATTTTTGTCTGCTCCTCCTGCCACTCCACCTCCAGGTTCCGGTGAAGCTCAACAGCTGTATTGCCGGCAGGGTCGTAATAGATAAACGGTGAAGACTCAGGGTATGCCGCCAGCGTTAAAAAATCACAGGTTGACTCTGTGATTTCGGCCGAGACTGTGATCCAGGCATTAAATATCCAGGCACGGGACATCCAGGTAGTATCGCCGGTTGAAACAGTTACCCGGTAACCCCCATCGGGAAGCGATGCAATCGTTGATGTTCCGGTTATCGACATATCGGTAAAATAATCATCAAACTCACCGGTATCCGGATTGTATTTTTCCCAGATAAACTCCGCTGTCCCCTCCCCTGTGGTTTCTGCCTGTAACGACCCCGTATTGGTTACATCAGGGGTTGTACAAAAAATAAATATAGGATCAGCTTCAGGAAATACCGGGTAGGTTGTGTTGGTGGTAGCCGCTGATCCTGGCGCAGATAGCTGAGCTCCCGAAAGGAAAGAGTTCAGTAAAAAAACAATAAAAACAATTAAGGTTATTCTGTTGTTGTTCCCCATAAAATCCACTATTCTTTTGCGCTACAATATTAACGTATAATTTTTATTTAATTGTTTGGATCAGCTAAAGTTTTTAAATTGTTGAAAAATGGACAAGAAAAAAAGGGGATTCCCTGAAACATCCCTTATTTTTGTCACACACAAAAATACAAAAAATTACCTATGGGGGATCAATACCTGCATGAATTAAGCCAGGCACAGCATGAAGCCGTTGTTTCAACCGAAGGTCCTGCCCTGATCGTTGCCGGTGCGGGTTCAGGAAAAACAAGGGTGCTAACCTATCGTATTGCGCATTTGCTGCAGCAGGGCGTGCGGCCGTCGACTGTGCTGTCACTCACCTTCACCAACAAGGCGGCACGGGAAATGAAAGAACGGATTGCCCGCGTGGCAGGGGCAGAAACAGCACGGTATATCTGGATGGGTACTTTTCATTCCATCTTTTCACGAATCCTGAGAACAGAACATCAATCGATCGGGTTTCCTTCCAATTTCACCATCTTCGATGCTGCCGACAGTAAAAGCCTGATCAAAACGATCATCAAAAATTTCCAGCTCAACGATAAAGTATACAAGCCGGGAAGTGTGGCGGGAAGAATTTCCCTGGCTAAGAATAATCTGATCACACCTGCCGGGTATGCACAAAATGCCGACATCAAACAAACCGATAAAACCATCGGGATGCCTGCTATTTCGGAAATCTACAAAGAATATGTAAAGCGGTGCCGCCTATCGGGAGCCATGGATTTTGATGACTTGCTGCTCCAGACCTATCTGCTTTTCCGGGATCACCCCGATGTGCTGGGGAAATACCAACAACAGTTCCGGTATGTTCTGGTAGATGAATACCAGGACACTAACTATGCACAATACCGGACAATTAAACTGCTCATGCCCCCGGGCAATGAATTACGAAATATCTGCGTAGTAGGGGATGATGCCCAAAGCATTTATTCCTTCAGGGGAGCACGCATCGAGAATATTCTGAACTTTCAATCAGATTACCCCAATCACAAAATTTTTAAGCTGGAACAAAACTATCGCTCTACACAAAATATTGTGAATGCGGCCAACAGCATCATTGCCAAAAATAACCGGCAGATTCCCAAAACTGTCTTTACCAACAATGATGCGGGTCGGTTAATAGGAGTACTTTCAGCCCTGACCGACAATGAGGAGGGTTTTTTAGTGGCCCGGGAGATCGCAGAGACACAGCTGCGCGGGCACTACAAAAACCAGGATTATTCCATTCTCTACCGTACCAATGCCCAATCGAGAATTTTTGAGGAAGCACTGCGCAGAAGGAATATTCCCTATAAGATATATGGCGGGATCAGCTTCTATCAGCGTAAGGAGATCAAAGACCTGCTGGCTTACTTCCGGCTGATCATCAACTCCTGGGACAACGAGGCACTGAAGCGCATCATCAACTATCCGGCCCGCGGGATCGGACAAACAACCCTGGCAAAACTGGAGATAGCAGCAGCAAAGGCGGAAACACCCATCTGGGAGATGCTCATCCATCTGCCTGACAGCAGAGTAGACCTGACCAAGGGAACCGTCACGAAAATCAAAAAGTTTGTTGCTGAGATCCAAAACCTGCAGGAAGTAACCCAGGCAAACGACGCCTGGATGGCTGCCGGCATCATCGCGGAGCAAACCGGTATGCTCAAAAACCTCCATAGCGACCCTTCACCCGAAGGAATAAGCAGGAAAGAAAATATCCAGGAACTGCTGAACGGAATCAGCGAGTTTAGTGAAAATGCAAAGGAAGAAGGACGACCCGGAAACCTGGAGAACTACATGGCAGAGGTGGCTCTGATTACCGACCAGGACTCGGAAAAAGAGGAAGACCGCGATAAGGTAACCCTCATGACCATTCACTCAGCCAAAGGACTGGAGTTTAAAAATGTGTTCATCGTTGGACTGGAAGAAAACCTTTTCCCCTCCTCACAGGCCAACGACAGAAATACACCCGAGGCCATAGAAGAAGAACGCCGGTTGTTCTATGTAGCCCTTACCCGGGCGAAAGAAAATGCCTGGTTCAGCTATGCCCGCCAACGATACCGCTGGGGTAACCTTGAAGTATGCTCCCCCAGCCGGTTCCTCCTCGAAATGGACGAGAAATACCTGAGTGGGTTGCCAATGAACGGAAAAGCTTCCCCACCAGTGCAAAACACAATACCAGGCCGGCAAAAACAGAATTACAATCCCCGGACAATCCCCGGAACAGGATATATGCAAACTACAAAAGAACAAAAACCATGGCTCCGGGAATTGCTGAAACGAAAATCAGAACAACAAATACCTGATCAGTGGGAATATGATAACCCGGAAAAAATCAGCCAGGGAATGATGGTGGAACACCAACGGTTTGGCTCAGGCAAAGTGATCCATATCGAAGGCCCTCCCCTGAACCGCAAAGCTACCGTCTTTTTTCAAAACGCCGGCCAAAAACAACTGCTGCTGAGATTTGCAAAACTGAAAATTGTTGGCTGAACAGACAACAATAAAAGAAAAATTGCGTATTGCAAAGAAATCATTAGTTTTGCAAAAAATTGTTTTAATCCCCATTTTATCTATCAATTAAAGAGTTGTAAACAATATTCAAATCATGGATTACAATACCAACAGGAAAAAACTTCCTATGCCGGAATACGGCAGAAACATTCAGAATATGGTAAACCACCTGTTTACCATTGAAGACAGAGAGCAGAGAAACCGCTCGGCAAGAGCCGTGATCGACGTCATGGGAAACCTCTTTCCTTACCTGCGCGATGTGTCCGAATACAAGCATAAATTATGGGACCACCTGGCTATCATGGCCGACTTCAAGCTCGACATCGACTATCCCTATGAACCCCCATCAGAAGATATACTCCGGGAAAAGCCTCGCCGGGTACCCTATAACCAAAACACTATAAAACTCAGGCATTACGGACTGATCACCGAAAAATTGCTGCAGGAAGCGATCACCATGGAAGGGGACAAACAACGCATCCTGATTGAACAGGTGGCGAACCAGATGAAAAAGTTGTATCTTACCTGGAATAAAGATTCGGTGGAAGATGAAAAAATCTTCCTCGACCTGGAAGAATTGTCAGGGAACAAATTGAAAGTGCCAAGAGACATTCGTCTGTCGGATGTAAAAACCCCGGCACCCTCTCAAATGAAAAAGAAAAAAAAGAATAAATAACCTAAATAATCCGGAATGGCTACATTTCTTGTTGAAGGAGGCACTCCGTTGAAGGGAACCCTGGAACCACAGGGAGCAAAAAATGAAGCGTTGCAGGTAATTTGTGCCACGCTGTTGACGTGCGAAAATATTGTCATCGACAATATCCCCGAGATCAGCGATGTGCTGAAGCTCATGGAGATCCTGAAAGGATTAGGAGTGGAAGTAGAGCGTTTCAGCAGGGGGAGCTACCGGTTTAATGCCCGCACGGTCGATGTGGGGTACCTGAAAACAGCAACTTATGCCAAACAGGCTGCCAGTCTGCGTGGTTCTGTCATGATCATCGGCCCCCTGCTTACCCGGTTCGGCCTGGGTTTTATTCCCCAGCCCGGCGGCGACAAAATTGGGCGCCGGCGAATTGATACCCACCTGACAGGTTTACAAAAACTGGGTGTCTCTTTTCTGTTCGATGCCCAAAACCAGTGGTATTCAGCTACGGCCAAAAGACTGCAGGGAGAATATATGATGCTGGATGAAGCCTCGGTTACGGGAACTGCCAACATCGTGATGGCTGCCGTTTTGGCCGAAGGAATTACAACCATCTATAATGCCGCCTGTGAACCCTACGTGCAGCAGCTCTGCAAAATGCTGGTCTCCATGGGTGCAAAAATTTCCGGAATAGGATCTAACCTGCTCACCATTGAAGGGGTAAACGGATTATCGGGCTGTACACACCGCATCCTGCCCGACATGATCGAAGTGGGTAGTTTCATCGGACTGGCAGCGCTGACAGCCTCCGAAATCACCATCAAAAATGTGGGACTTGAACACCTCGGTATCATTCCCGCATCGTTCCGTCGACTGGGAATAAAGGTGGAACAACATGCCGATGACCTGATCATAAAAGACACCTGGCATTATGAAATAGAAAATTATATTGACGGTTCAATCATGACCATCGCCGATGCGCCCTGGCCGGGACTCACACCCGACCTGCTCAGCGTTTTCCTGGTGGTGGCAACCCAGGCAAAAGGAAGCGTACTCATCCACCAGAAAATGTTCGAAAGCCGCCTGTTCTTTGTGGATAAACTGATCGATATGGGTGCACAAATCATTTTGTGTGACCCCCACCGGGCTACAGTCATCGGACTAAACCGCGAACATTGCCTGCGCGGCACCAAAATGACTTCTCCCGATATACGTGCCGGAATCGCCCTGCTCATAGCCGCACTGTCGGCAGAAGGGAAAAGTAAAATCGATAACATCGACCAGATCGACCGCGGATACGAAAATATCGAAACCCGGCTGAACCAGATCGGAGCAAAAATTACCCGTATCTAACACCCGGTTAACCCGGCAAAACAGATGACCTATTCACCAAACCTGCCCAAATAACACCAATGAACCTTCATCCGGGAAAAATGTTATGCTTTTGAAAACTATTGGATTTTTAAACAAAAAAAATGGAACAGAAACATGATGAAACAAACAAATTCTTCTTATACTCAAAAAAATTGGATTCAGGTCATCCTGCTGATGGCAGGATTTATATTTACTGCCAGTATTACCTGTGGCCAGCAGAAAATCGGGATCAACATCGGAGATAAAGCTCCTGAGCTGATGGGCAAATCGCCATCCGGTGAAACCCTGAAGCTTTCTGACACAAACGGACAACTTGTCCTGATTGATTTCTGGGCATCCTGGTGTGGCCCATGCCGGCAGGAGAACCCAACGGTGGTGAGTGCATGGAAAAAATACAAAGACCAGGAGTTCAGCAACGGTAAAGGATTCACCGTGTTCAGCGTATCGCTCGACCGGACAGAAGCAGCCTGGAAAAAGGGAATCGCCGGTGATCAACTCGATTGGCCATACCATATCAGTGATCTGAAGGGCTGGTATTCAAAACATGCCGCTATTTACGGGGTAAGGAGTATTCCCGATAACTTCCTGATCGACAAAGATGGGGTAATCATCGCCCGGAAACTAAAAGGACCCGCACTGGCAGCAGCCCTGGAAAAATGGACCAGGTAAGTGCCATTTTGTCCCTCTTGCCTGCCTGGCAGATTTTTTGTTAAGGCTTGTTGCAATTGTAATGGAAATGTTATGTCTAAAAATAAGATGAAGAATAAAAAGGGAAAAGAGATGCATGAGCCAGCCGACATGAAAACCTCCAACGGCAATAAAATAATGAATGAAGCGCAGGAAAAGGAATCTGCCGCAGCTGACATGGAGCAACCTGAACAAGAATGTGATGAGGCAGCTCAACTGGAGAAGAAAACAGCCGAGCTGGAGGAACAGCTGAAAAACATGACCGACAAACACCTGCGACTGCAGGCTGAGTTTGACAATTTCAGGAAACGTACGCTAAAAGAAAAGGCCGAGCTGATTAAGTTTGGCGGAGAATCCGTACTGACCGGCATTCTGCCTGTTATTGATGATTTTGAACGGGCCATTCAATCCCTGCAGGCAGTGCCGGAGAACGATCCCGGGAAGCAGGGAACAATACTCATTTACAACAAGTTCAAAGACTTCCTGAAACAAAATAGTGTACAGGAAATCGATGCCTTGAACCAGGATTTTGATGTGGACCACCATGAGGCAGTCACGAAAATACCTGCAAATGAGGAGAAGCTGAAGGGGAAAGTAGTGGATATCATTCAAAAGGGTTATATGCTGAACGACAAGGTGATTCGCTTTGCCAAAGTGGTTGTAGGGGAATAAAATGAGGATTTAACATGGCAAAAAGAGATTATTACGAAGTATTGGAAGTAAGCAAGAACGCTTCTGCTGAGGAGATAAAAAAAGCATACCGGAAAAAAGCGATTCAATACCATCCCGACAAGAATCCGGGAAACAAGGAGGCTGAAGAGAAGTTCAAAGAGGCTGCAGAGGCCTATGAGGTACTGAGTGATCCCAACAAAAAGCAGCGATACGATCAGTATGGACATGCCGGGATGAGCGGATCAGCTGGTGGTGGTGGATTCGGCGGATTTTCCGATATTGAGGATATCTTTTCTGCCTTTGGTGACATTTTTGGCGGGCACTTCGGGGGGTTCGGAGGTTTTGGCAGCAGCCAGTCCTATGGAGGCTCAGGCCGCCGGGTTGCACGGGGTTCCGACTTACGTGTGAAGGTGAAGCTTACCCTGGAAGAGGTCGCTAACGGAGTGGAGAAAAAGTTGAAACTTAAAAAATATACCCAGTGCCAACATTGTAACGGAACCGGTGCACAGAATGCATCAGCCTATACGACCTGTTCAACCTGCCGGGGCTCGGGAAGAGTTACCCGGATCGCCAATACCCTCCTGGGACAGATGCAAACCTCATCGGCCTGCCCAACCTGCCAGGGTGAAGGTAAAATCATTACAGAAAAATGCCACCACTGCGCCGGTGAAGGTGTGATACGGGGAGAGGAAGTGATTAAAATAAAAATCCCTGCCGGCGTGGGAGAAGGGATGCAAATGACCGTGTCAGGAAAAGGAAACGCTGCCCGAAGGGGAGGAATAAATGGCGACCTGCTCGTGGTTATTACCGAAGAAGAACACCCTGAACTGGTGCGCGACGGGAATAACCTGATATATAACCTCTTTCTGTCATTCCCGGAAATCACCCTCGGCACTACGGCAGAGATCCCTACTGTTGATAACAAAGTGAAGGTGAAAATTGAACCGGGAACACAACCTGAAAAAATATTGCGCCTCAGGGGAAAAGGACTCCCCGACGTGAATGGATACGGCAAAGGCGACCTGCTGGTGCGGATTCATGTTTGGATCCCCAGAAAAATAAACCCGGAAGAACGGAAAATGCTCGAGAAACTGCTGGATTCTCCCGCATTCCTGCAAGGACCCTCATCGGCCGATAAATCCTTTTTCGAAAAAGTAAAAGATATATTCTGATCACCCCGCAACCGCGAAGCAACTACTCGAACCGAAACGGCTGCGGAGGTGTTGGTTGAAAGCTGTAAAAACTCTTCTTCAACTGCTCTTCAAGAATTAACCCGGTGAAGCTCATGTCCGGGGGAGGATACGGGTAAAAACCTAACCGCACATGCAGAGTCCGGAACACCAGATTTTCGTTGTGTACCCGCATACCCAGCCCCAACCCGCTGTAATAATCCTGCGTAAACAGGAAGGAGCTGTTGGACCCGATGACACCCACATCGGTGAAGCCATAAACAGCCAGGTTGAATTTGTACAACTGCTTCTTTAAAAAAAGCACATATTCCAGGTTTACACTCAGCCGCTGTTTCCCTACAGCCTCCCGGCTTGAAAATCCGCGGATATGATCATCCCTGTTCAGGTTGAGCTGTTCAATGTCGAAGCGATGTAACCCCAACAGGTAGTTAGCCCGAAGAAATAATCGAAATTGCTTTTTCCCGGCGGAAATCTGTCGCGAAATAAAATTCAGGTTACCCAGCACATGTCCCTGCTCATAATTTCTTTTCCTGTAATACCCGCCAATACCTCCGGCAAAATACAGGTACCCCTGACGGTTCACAAGCAGATTGCCATTGGAGAGAAAAAGATGAGCATAATGCCTGTTTCCAAACTCATCGTTGTCCAAACCATAAACCAGCTCGTTTTTAAAACCTTCGGGAATATCCTCGGTAATGCCATAACTGTAAACCAGCTGGTCCTGAATGTAACGCCGCTGGGAATAGGTTATTCCGGCCAAATAGAATGTACTGTTTGAGAAATACTGATTTTCAGCAAACAACGACAAAGGCCGCTGATTAAAAGTATAGCTGTTTACTCCGGCCGAAAGTACGATCTGTGCATTCCGGGATTGATTGGGTTTAACCTGAAAGCTGTGCCCTCCCCACAAACTGAAGTAGGAAAAATCCAACGGAGTGATGGTTTGAACAGGATCGTTCGCCAACACACGATCCGACCGGAACATACGCAATGCGGAAATGCCATAACCCCACCGGATCATGGGAGTGATAAAGGGTTTATCAAGCACCATACTGAATCCTTCCCTCCGGTAGGTATTCATATAACCGGCAGAAATGTCGATGAACTTTCCTCTGATGTTGCTGATCTTATAAAATGTTTCCAGTCCCATGTAGGGTTGCCGGTTCAAATGCCCAACAAAACGAAAGGAAATTTCGTGGCCAATACCAAAAATATTCTGGTTATAAATCTCCAGAGCAGCGGCACTGCTTCCCTGAACATCGCCCGATGCCCCGAGTGAAAAACGATCTTTGGTTAATACATGCACTTTCACCAATCCTGCGTATAATGAATCCTGCTCCAAAATGAACCTGACATCCTGAATATACGGCAGGGAGCGGATCAACCGTTCATTTTCATAGAGGATATCAGGATCAAGATATTCACCCACATGAAAAAGTAACATTTTATTGATCGTGTTTAGATTCGATTTGGAATGAATGGCATTGGCCATTTTCTCGACCCACGACTTGGCGGTGCGTGTTGTGTCATCAAAGCTGGGACCAAAAACTTCAAGCGGGTTGATGGTGATCCCGGAAATTATTTTCCCGGCCATCTTGCCGTAATATTCAAGCGATACTTTTTTCCGGTCGACATATGGCCTCGGGGGCGACACCAGAAAATCGTACATCAGACGGGTGATCCTTTTTTGGCGGGCTTTGTATTGCAGACTGTCGTAAAATGAATCGTATTCCTCTGCCCCATCGTACTCCATCGAAAGCGTGTCAGGTTGAAGCGGCTGTCCATTGGCGGAAGAGGTGAAAAACACGATCAGACAGATACAAAACAGGAGGAATAAAATCCTATTCCCTTTCTGCACACCACAGCAAAGAGGCATGAAATCCATCCTATATTTACCAGAAAAACAATACATGAAATCCAATTATTTCTAAACAACCAGGCAGTCAGAGCAAGATAAACCCCCTGCGGCCTCCGGGAAAACCTCACTTTCATCAAAATTTCCTCTCCGGACTTCCCCAAAATTCATGCTGAAAAATAATGATTTTCTCATGCTAACCGTATAAAGGGGTAGTTAATTTTAGTTAATGAGTATTGCAGGAATGACCATACATGAGATAAAAACTATGGAGGATAAACGTACACTTATGAACGGCCTTATTGTACCGGTAAATTTTATACTTTTGCCTTATGGGGCGATGGTATAAAATATATAAACGGAATATATACGGGGTGATGGGCACGCTGGTATTTCACATTCTGTTGTTCACCGCCTTTATTTTGGCTGATATCGAAAGGAAAGGCACCTTAAAGGAGGAAGCGCTGTTGATCGAGTTTCCTGACCTGCCGCCAGAACCGGAAAACCAGGAGGAACAGCAGGAACAGGAGACCGCTCCCAATGAAGCATCGAGTCCCCGGACCGGGATGCAAAGCAACAGAACCAATATAGCCTCAAACCGGCTGGCCAAAAGTGATCCATTCTTCGATGAAGATTACCTTCACGAGCTGGAGGCAGCCAAACAATTGGTTGCTGATGTGAACCAGCAGCTTTCGAAAGAAACCGTTAACCTCGACGACATAAAAATGCCCGTGCAAACCACCGAAGGAATGAATCCCGACTCCATTGAAAACGTGATCTATACCGGCGAAAGTAATATCGTTTATTACCTGGAAAACCGGTATCACACGCGGTTACCCATTCCCGTTTACCTGGCTCAGGGCGGAGGAACTGTCGTTGTAGATATTGCTGTGAACCGGCAAGGTCAGGTTGTGCAGGCTGAAGCCAGAAACAACCCGGCTGTCCGGGATCAACAAATTCTGATCTATGCCACCGCCGCTGCAAAAAAAACCTGGTTCAATGTCGATCCGGAGGCACCCAACCCACAACGTGGTACCATTCATTACACTTTTGTAGCACAATAATACCTGAATCAACTTATTTACTGCCTTTAACATGATTTAACAATTTGTTATTGACTATATCCAAAACAAGGATTATATTTGTGGTACGTTTATTTTCATAAGTTTAGGTTTAGTTAGGTTAGTTAGTTTAATGAGAAAAGGATGGGTTGTTGAACCCATCCTTCTTCATTTTATATAACCCTGAAAAATCCCTCCTTTACCCCGCCTCCGGAAAGTCACATTTCTGTTATTTTTTCATATATTTGGAATCGAGAACAAGAATCTACACCAAAGAAGGAAACTTTTATCTCTTTTTATTGTTAATTTTTATGGCGTTCCCGATAAATAAAGACAACAACAAAAAATACAGATATGTTCGATAAAGATCTGATAAAGAAAGTATATGATGAATTACCGCTGAGGGTAAAAGCGGCAAAGAGCAAATTAAACCGGCCCATGACCTATGCCGAAAAGATTCTTTACGCTCACCTGTTTGACAGGCGTTTGACAAGTTCGTTCGAGCGGGGAAAAGATTATGTTGACTTTGCCCCCGACCGGGTAGCCATGCAGGATGCAACAGCCCAGATGGCGCTGTTGCAGTTTATGAATTCAGGGCAAGAGACCACGGCGGTTCCTTCAACGGTTCATTGTGATCATCTGATTCAGGCACATGTTGATGGCAAGACTGACTTGAGTGTGGCGTTTCGCGCTAACCAGGAGGTTTTTGATTTTCTGGAATCGGTATCCAACAAATACGGCATTGGTTTTTGGAAACCGGGTGCCGGCATTATTCACCAGGTTGTTTTGGAGAACTATGCTTTCCCGGGGGGTATGATGATCGGTACCGATTCGCATACGCCCAATGCCGGTGGACTAGGCATGATTGCCATTGGTGTTGGCGGTGCCGATGCGGTGGACGTCATGGCAGGCATGGCCTGGGAGTTAAAGATGCCTAAGCTTATCGGCGTCAGGCTCACCGGGAAACTGAATGGCTGGACCTCACCCAAAGATATCATCCTGAAAGTTGCCGGCATACTGACCGTTAAAGGAGGTACCGGAGCGATTATCGAGTACTTTGGCGAAGGAGCAGAATCGTTGTCAGCCACCGGCAAGGGAACCATCTGCAATATGGGCGCCGAAGTGGGGGCCACCACCAGCCTGTTTGCGTACGACAACAGTATGGAACGATACCTGAAGGCAACAGGCAGAAATGATGTGGCCCAAATGGCCAATGCCATCAGAGAAACGCTGTCTGCCGACCCGGAAGTGGCCGGGAATCCGGAGAGATATTTCGACCAGCTCATCGAAATCAACCTGTCGGAACTGGAACCGCATATCAACGGGCCATTCACACCCGACCTGGCTACACCGGTTTCAACAATGAAAGAAGTAGCCCGCAAAAATAACTGGCCGCTGAATGTGTCGGTCGGACTGATAGGAAGCTGTACAAACTCCTCATATGAAGATATCTCAAGGGCAGCATCCGTTGCCCGGCAAGCCCTGGAGAAAGGATTGAAAGCCCAGGCTGAGTTTACCGTTACTCCGGGATCAGAACAGGTGCGCTATACCATTGAACGCGACGGCTTTATTGAAATATTTGAGCAAATCGGCGGTAAGGTTTTTGCCAATGCCTGTGGTCCGTGTATCGGACAATGGGCCAGACCCGGAGCTGAAAAAAATGAAAAGAACACCATCATTCACTCCTTCAACCGGAACTTCTCCAAAAGAAATGATGGCAACCCGAATACCCACGCCTTTGTTACTTCACCCGAAATGGTGACTGCACTGGCTATTTCGGGGAAACTCGATTTTAATCCGCTGACCGACACGCTAACCAATGATAAAGGAGAAAAAATAAAACTGGATGCTCCGAATGGTTTCGAACTGCCCGTGAGGGGGTTCGACGTGAAAGATCCGGGATATCAGGCTCCTGCCAAAAATGGTGCCGCAGTTACGGTGACCGTCGATCCCCACTCCTCCCGGTTGCAGCTGCTGGAACCGTTTGCCCAGTGGAACGGGGAAAACATCACTGGCGCCAGACTGCTGATCAAAGCTTTGGGGAAATGTACTACCGACCACATCTCCATGGCCGGACCCTGGCTTCGCTTTCGCGGACACCTCGACAATATCTCCAATAACCTGCTGATCGGTGCCGTAAACGCCTTTAACCAGGAAACCAACCGGGTGAAAAATCAACTCGACGGAACCTACAACGAAGTGCCTAAAGTACAACGGGCATACAAAGCAAACGGTATACCTTCCATTATTGTGGGCGACCATAACTACGGCGAAGGTTCATCACGGGAACATGCTGCTATGGAACCCCGACACCTCGGCGTGTTCGCGGTAATCGTGAAATCATTCGCACGAATTCACGAAACCAACCTGAAAAAACAGGGCATGCTGGCTCTCACCTTTGATCGCGAAAACGACTATGACCTGATCAGAGAAGACGACACTTTCAACTTTGCCGACCTCCATGCATTTGAACCGGGAAAACAACTCACCCTCCAAGTGGTACATTCCGACGGGTCAAGCCATGTCCTGAAATTAAACCATACTTATAATACCCAACAAATTGAATGGTTTAAAGCCGGTTCAGCTTTGAACCTTATCCGTAAACAACATTAAAAAATTACACATGCAAAAAATAAAAGTACAAAAACCCCTGGTTGAACTCGATGGAGATGAAATGACCCGGGTGATCTGGAGCTTTATAAAAGAAAAGCTGATCCTCCCCTACCTGGATATCGAATTGAAGTATTTCGATCTGAGTATAGAACACAGGGATGCCACCAACGATCAAGTCACCATTGACTCAGCTCATGCTATCAAAAAATACGGGGTAGGTGTGAAATGTGCCACCATCACTCCCGATGAAGCACGGGTGAGTGAGTTCAACCTGAAAAAAATGTGGAAATCGCCCAATGGCACCATCCGTAATATTTTGGGGGGAACTGTGTTTCGTGAACCGATACTGATCCGGAATATCCCGCGACTGGTTCCCGGCTGGAAAAAACCAATATGTATTGGCCGTCATGCATTTGGCGACCAGTACCGGGCAACCGACTTCCTGACCAAAGGCAGGGGAAAACTGACGATTACTTTCACACCCGATGATGGCAGTGAACCGGTTTCCCGTGATGTTTACCAGTTTGAGGGCGACGGTGTTGCACTGGCTATGTACAATACCGATGAATCGATACGTGGCTTTGCCCGCTCCTGCATGAACCAGGCTATCCAAAAAAAATGGCCGCTCTATCTATCGACAAAAAATACCATCCTGAAAAAATATGACGGACGGTTCAAAGATATCTTCCAGGAAGTTTTTGAAAACGAATTCCGGGAGCAGTTTACCGGGCTCGGCATTACCTATGAACACCGGTTAATTGACGACATGGTGGCAGCAGCCCTGAAATGGGAAGGAGGCTTCGTGTGGGCTTGTAAAAACTACGATGGCGACGTGCAAAGCGATACGGTGGCCCAGGGATTCGGATCACTCGGACTGATGACCTCTACACTGATCACACCCGACGGGAAAACCATGGAAGCTGAAGCCGCACACGGAACAGTCACCCGCCACTTCAGGCAACACCAGCAGGGAAAACCCACGTCAACCAATCCCATCGCTTCCATCTTTGCCTGGACCCGCGGACTCGAATTCAGGGGAAAACTTGACGGGAACAACGAACTGATCCAGTTTGCCAATACCCTTGAACAGGTGTGCATAGAAACCGTTGAATCCGGGAAAATGACGAAAGACCTGGCACTGATCATCTACGGGAAAGAGCTGAAAGAGGAAAACTACCTCACTACAGAAGCATTCCTGGAAGCACTGGATGAAAACCTGCAAAACAGTTGGCGCGTATAACCCGGCATGAAAACATTGAGAATCACAGAAGATAAAATCCCCGTTCCCGACAAACCGGTTATTCTCTTCATGGAAGGGGATGGTACTGGCCGGGAAATTACCGTACCTTCACCGATGAAGACATAAAAAACAGGCATAAGAATAGAAATCATTAAAAAAAAATCATGGAATATATAAAGTATCGTTTTTTTCAGAAGGCCAGCAAGTGCTCCAAGGAATTTCAGCGGATAAAAAAAGAATATGGAGACCAGGTCATTGCCCAGGTAACTCTGGAGCAGGTGTTCTCAGGCATGAAAGGAATTCCCCTGCTGGTAACCGACACCTCAAACCTCGACCCCAATGAGGGCATTCGTTTTAAGGGTCATTCTATTGCCGAGCTCCGGGAAAAACTACCCAAGATATCGCCCGAGGGGGAGCCACTTCCTGAAGGTCTGTTTTATCTGATGCTCATCGGCGATATCCCGACCCTGGAAGATGTTTCCAATCTGTCGAAAGACTTTGCCACGCGGGCGCATGTGCCGCAGCATGTATTCGACGTGATTGATGCCATGCCGAAAAACTCCAGGCCGATGACCCAGTTCAGCGCTGCTATACTGGCTATGGCTACGGAGTCTATTTTCCAGAAGGCCTACCGGGCGGGAGTGAATAAGAAGTATTTCTGGGATTCCTTCTATGAGGATGTGATGAACCTGATTGCACGGTTACCCCACCTGGCTGCTTATATCTATCGCCGCAATTTTTACAATGAAAAGCATATTGAGCCCAATCCGCGGCTCGACTGGGCAGGCAACCTGGCTCACATGATGGGTTTCGATTCTGAAGATATCCGCCGGTTATTCCGGCTTTACATGGTGATCCATGCCGACCATGAAGGGGGAAATGTTTCTGCTCACACAGCACACCTGGTTGGCTCCGCACTCAGCAACCCCTATTACGCCTATGCTGCAGCCATGACCGGTCTGGCAGGCCCCTTACACGGGTTTGCCAACCAGGATGTAGTACATTGGTTATTCCAGATGATTGAAGACCTCGACACCGATAAACCTACCGATGAACAGGTAGCCGCTTATATCAAACAAACCCTGGAGGAAGGACGCGTCATCCCGGGATACGGACATGCCGTGCTTCGCAAAACCGATCCGCGGTTTACCGCACAGCAGGAGTTCGCCGGGAAATATATCAAGGATGATCCGATAATCGACCTGGTAAACCAACTCTACCGCGTGGTCCCGCCTATCCTTTCAACCATTGGAAAAATTAAAAACCCCTGGCCGAATGTGGATGCTTTCAGCGGTTCGTTGCTGTACCACTACGGGATCAAGGAATATACCTTCTATACAGTGCTGTTCGGTGTATCCCGGGCACTGGGTGTGCTGGCATCGCTGATCAACGACCGCGTTTACGGAATGCCTATCGAACGTCCTACATCCCACCCGCTGGAATGGTTCCGCGACCAGGTGGAAAAAAGTAAATAAGCAAACTTAATCAAATGAAACAAATACAACACTGGCTGGTACTGTTTATTTTTCTGAATACAGGTTCATTCTTCACTTACGGAAACCCATCGGATGTCCGGAGCTATCCTGCTGTGGAGGAACTGTCCCAGAGCAGGCTTTTTTCCCTGGAGGTAAATGAACAACAGATCTGGGTGGAAAAATATGTATCCAACCTCGATTTCGACAAGCTGCCCGACTGGTTTAATGAACCGGATGTAAGAAAACCCCAGGAGTTACATATAGCCAATTTTGAAGGAACAGGCTCGCTGCGTATTTCCCTGCTGACAGCAGGGATTCCTTCGAATGTAAAGATCAAACCGGCAAGCAAAAAGATCACGCCGGTCATTGACGGCCATAAGATCTCCTTCATGTGGGAGGGGCCGGGTCAGCTGGTGGTGGAAATGGACGACCTGCCTCCCCTCTTCCTCTTTGCTAATCCGGCAGAAACTGAAACAGTGCAGGAATCAACCCCCGGTGTCAAATACTTCGGTCCCGGAGTGCACCACCCCGGTTACATCGAGATGAAAGATAACGAAACAGTTTATATCGCTGAAGGAGCCGTGGTGTACGGGGGAATTCGCGCCAACGGTGTTTCCAACATCCGGGTATTGGGAAGAGGCATCCTGGATGGAAACTACGAATTCAGGCAAATGGTGTATATCGAGGAGAGTAAAAATATTCTGTTCGAGGGAGTGACCATTCGTAACGGGAAAAGCTGGACCAACACCCTGGTCAATTGCCGGGATGTGGAGTACCGGTTTGTTAAAGTATTTGGCTTTGGCCCCAGCTCCGACGGGATAAATCCTGCCGGATCACAACGGGTGAGAATCACCAACTGCCTGTTGCGATGTACCGACGACTGTATTGCCATTAAGGCTCCCAACTACAACCACCCGGTAAAAGATATTTTTGTGGCAGATAACATCATGATCGGTTATGCTTATGCCGACGGGGTGACTATTGGGTTTGAAACCAATGCCGAAACCATATCCAACGTGGTGGTGCAAAACTGCGATATCCTGATGGCCCGCGGGGGAAGCATGGTTGAAGGACATAGCGGGTTCAGCATCATTTGTGACGGACCGGCGGTGATCCAACAAATTCTCTTCGAAAATATCCGCGTGGAACGAGCCGACATAAAACTTTTTGAGCTGAACGTTACCCCCGGAAAATACTATGGAGATGATCCTCCCGGTCATATCCGGGATATCACCCTAAAGGATGTGGATTGGGCTCACGAAGGTCCAATCGTGATCCATGGATTCGGAGAAAATAACCGGGTTCAGGATGTCCTACTCAAGCGTTGCACAGTAGCCGGGAAACCTCTCAAAAAACAAAAAGATAAAATATTAGATATCAACGAATTCACTCATAACATAAAAATCAAATAACAAATTTGACGAGAAGGCTGAATGGTCTTTTCCTTCATGTGCTTTGTGATTTTGATTTGTGCTCTTTGTGGTAAAAAAATAATCAGATGAAACCAATTGCTTTACTTCTGGGGTTGCTGACAGTCAGTTTTTTTTCTTTTAGCCAGTCCAGACCGTTTGTTACTCTTCCCACGCAGTTAAACGATGACAAATTTGCCGACTGGATTGTGCCGGCTGGTGAGGAGGGGGTATTCTTTTTCCGGAAAGAGCTGGCTCTTGCCACTTTGCCGGAGCAGTTCATCGTTCACACTTCGGCCGATGCCCGGTACCGGTTGTATATCAACGGGCAGCTGGCAGTGTGGGGGCCGGCAGTGGGTGATTTGGAAAACTGGAACTACGAAACAACCGATATTGCACCATTCCTGAGAAAGGGTAAAAATGTGCTGGCAGCACAGGTTTGGAATATGGGCAGGCTGAATGGTCATCGTCAGCAATCGCATCGAACAGCGTTCATCCTTCAGGGAGATACCTCTGCTGAACACTTCGCTAATACGGGAAGCAGCTGGAAGGTACAAAAAGATGAAGGATATTTTCCGTTGGCGATGGGTGCTCCCTATATGAGCAACTATATTGCCGGGGCAACTGACAGTCTGGTAGCCGCCCGGCATCCCTGGGGCTGGAATCAGCCGGAATACAACGACTCCGACTGGCCAAATGCCCGGTCTGCCGGAAAAGGAAACCATACCGGTCTGGATACCTGGAAAGGTACTCAATGGAAACTAAAACCCAGGGAAATACCCCCGATGGAACAAAAAACAGAACGCATCCCCGACCTGCTGGAGGTAAAAGGGATGTCAGCAGCTGCCGGACCAATGGACAAGCTGCAGCTGACAGTGCCGCCCAACCGGCGGGTGGAATTGCTACTCGACAACAGGGTTCTGACCATGGGCTTCCCCCGGCTGTTGATCTCCGGCGGGAAAAATGCAAAAATAAAAATTCAATACCAGGAAGCCCTTTTCAACCAGGACGGAACCAAGGGTAATCGCAATGAGTGGCTGGGCAAAACCATGAAAGGTTACTACGATGTGTTTGTTGCCGACGGCGAAGAAAGGATGTTTGAGCCTTTGTGGGTAAGGGTGTATCGCTATGTGAAAATCACCCTGGAGACACAGGATGAACCCCTGCAGATTCAGGATTTCCACACGATCTTTACCGCTTTCCCCCTGGAACAGAAAGGTGCATTTCAGGTAGATCAGGACATGCTGAACCAGATATGGGATGCTTCCTGGAGAACACTGCGACTATGTGCACTGGAAACTTACATGGATTGTCCTTATTATGAACAGGTACAGTATATTGGCGACACCCGGATACAGGCACTCATTTCCATGTATGTTGCCGGGGAAGACCGGCTGGTTAAGAATGCTATCCTCCAGTTCTATCAATCCATGCAATCGATGGGGCTGACAAAAAGTGCTCATCCGACGGATGGCATTCAGATCATTCCGCCATTTTCACTCTATTTTATTGGCATGGTACACGACTTTTACATGTTACGTGATGATCCGGAGTTTATCAGGCAGTTCCTGCCGGGCATCAAATTCATCCTGGAATGGTTCAATGGTCGTGTTGCAGAAAACGGAATACTGGGGCCCCTGCCCTACTGGAATCATATCGACAACGGAACAGGCTTCGTGAACGGGTCACCCCCGGGGATCAGTGAAGGAGGATCGGCACATCTGACCCTGCTGTTTGCCTATGCTTTGGATAAAGCTGCAGAATTGCTGAACGCGTTTGATGATTCCTGCGATGCCGACAGGTTTACACAAATCGCTGCATCCCTGAAGCAAAAAACAATGGAGCTGTGCTACTGCGATGAAAAACAACTGATCGCTGAAACACCAGCTCAACAAGTATTCTCACAGCATACCAACATATTTGCCCTGCTCACCGACACCTTCCATCCGGATCAGCAACAGGAATTTGCCCGGAGGATGTTAACAGATAAATCGTTGATCCAAACCACCCTCTACTTTAAGTTTTACCTTTTCCAGGGGCTGAAAAAGGCAGGGTTGGGCGGAATGATTCCCGGGATGATGGAAGAGTGGAAAACATTCCTGGATCATGGGCTGACGACCTTCCCCGAACATGGGATAAACAGCCGGTCCGACTGCCATGCCTGGTCGGCACACCCCATGTATTCCCTGCTGAATGTCACCTGTGGAATCAGCCCCGCTTCCCCCGGATTTAAAACGGTGGAAGTCAGACCTGCCCCGGGAAACCTCACCGCATTTAACGGGAAAGTATCCCACCCGGCAGGAGATATTTCGGTGATGTATAATAAAAATGAAAGTCAGGAAAACTATGTGATCCGGCTGCCGCAGGGACTCACCGGAAATTTTGTGTTTCAGGAAAAAATATACCCACTGAAAGCCGGAGAAAATACCTTTCAGTTTTGATCTGCTACGCGCTCTGGTAAATAGAGGCAAAACACGGGAACGACCAGAGAAAACACAACCGAAAGAAGCCATTATTCAGCTAAAAAAAAATCAGAGTATCCGCAAGTTTTTTCACTCTCCCGTGTCTTATGGGTATAAACTTTAAAAATAGATATCATGAAACGAATCTTTTATTCGATGATGATCCTTGGAGGATTCATTCTCCTGGGAACACTTGCTGCTGAAGCAGAACAAACAGAACCTGTGAAGAAACAAAGCACCTCCACCGTGCGGCCGGGTTTTACAGATGCCAATGGTGACGGCATATGCGACTTCTACGACGGGAAACGTCCGGGCAAAGGGTTAGGACCGGGAAACGGACAGGGACTGGGACGTGCCACCGGGAAAGGCCTGGGTAAAGGGCTTGGACTGAGAGATGGCAGTGGAAACGGCCAAAGACGCCTGGATGGAAGCGGCGGCGGAAGAAATCAGGGCAACGGCCGGGGATTACAAGACGGATCCGGGGGAAATTGCCCGCCCCAAAGAAAATAAACCGTAGGTGCAGAAAAGACCGGAAAGAGAAACTTTCCGGTTTTTTTATGGGCTATCCGGACTATTCTGTACCTTTGAGTAATCCATTCGAGGATATAAATAATAATCAAACAAAAAAATTTCTTAATTTAGGAGCAAATATTTCCACCAGGATAGAACGAAATAGATACTTATAATAACAAAAGCTGAATGATATGAACATAAATCCGGAATGGAAAATTAATCCCACTCTAATCCATGAGATTGAAACGTTGCTTCAGCAAAAAAACGACGAGCGGGCGCAAGTAAAACTCCAAAGCCTGCTGGAAGAATTAGACTTTCTGCAGAATAGATTACAGCAAACAGCGCACATGCTTGAAGAACGCAGCAAAGAGCTGTTTAATTTGTATCAGATCAGTGAATGGATTATCCGGGATGACATTTCAGAAAACAATTTTTTTCAAAAGCTTATCCAGATCATTCCAGATGCCTGGCAGTATCCAGAAATTACCTGTGCACGTATTATTATAAACGAAAGAGAGTTCAAAAGTGAGCATTTCAGGAGAACAGCCTGGATCCAGTCTGACGAAATAATGATTCAAAATCAATCGATTGGAAAAATTGAGGTCTGCTATTTGGAAGAACGGCCGGAAGAATACAAAGGGCCTTTTCTCCAGGAAGAGTTGGCTTTACTTAACGCCATTGCCCGTAAGGCAGGCCTGTTTCTTGAACGGAAAAAAAATGCACGGGAGCTCCACGAAAGTCATGAAAACCTCAAGGTTATCCTGCAATCGCTGGGCGATGCAGTTATAGCCACCGACACCCGTGGAATCATTAAACAGATGAATCCTGTTGCTGAAAACCTGACCGGCTGGAAGCTTTCCGAAGCAAAGGATAAAAAGATCGAGGATGTTTTTCATATTGTGAATACTTTCTCCGGTGAAAAAGTTGTCAACCCTGTGAGCTTAGTGCTTCAATCCGGCCAAATAGCTCACCTGGCCAACCAAACCAAACTCATTTCCAAAACCGGCCAGGAATATCAAATTGCCGATTCAGGCGCTCCCATTACCGACAAAGAGGGAAACGTTACCGGCGTAGTGTTGGTTTTCAGGGATGTTACGAAAGATTTCAAGCTTCAACAAAAATTAAAAGAGAGCGAAAAACGATGGCAATTTGCTCTGGAAGGCTCAGGTGAAGGGGTATGGGACTGGGACATCACTACCGGAAAGGTTTTTTACTCCGATCAATGGAAAAAAATGCTGGGCCATGAACCCCACGAAATCAAGAAATCTTACCAGGAGTGGGAATCCAGAATCCACCCGGAAGATTTAACCCAAACGTTAAACACCTTACAGCAACAGTTAGCCTCCCCACCCCACATCTATTCCAGTAAACACAGAATGCGCTGTAAAGATGGGGCATACATCTGGGTGCTCGACCGCGGCAAGGTGGTTACCATCAGTGAAAATGGCAAACCTGAACGTATTGTCGGTACCAGTACTGATATCACCAAACAAATAGAGATGGAAGAGAAAATCAGGGAAAGTGAAAAAAAATACCGGCATATCACTGAAAATTTCTCCGATATTGTATGGAGAACCGATTTGAATTTTAAAACTACATATATCAGCCCTTCAATTAAATGGATCTTTAATGAAACACCGGAAGAACATCTAAAAAAAGAGGTAAAAGATAAATTCCCGCCTGATGCACAAGAACAAATCCAAAGAATTGTAGTTGAAGAATTACAGAAAGAAAAGCAAGGAAATACAGACCTCAACCGCAGCCGGAAAGTTGAGCTACAACATTATAAAAATGACGGTTCACTAATATGGGTTGAAATGAATGTCTCGTATATCCGCGATGAGCAGGGCAATATCACCGGGTTCCAGGGGGTGACACGGGATATCTCCAAAAGAAAAAAGGCAGAAATTGAGTTAAAAAACAAAATGGAGGAGATGGAACGCTTTAACCGGGCCATGGTAGGGCGTGAGAATAAGATGATTGAGCTGAAGAAGGAGATCAATGAACTGCTGGAAAAAGCAGGCCAAGCAAAAAAATACCGGATACCAGACTAAAAATAAACATGGAAATACAAGCACTATGTATAGGGCACACGACTTATTACTTCTGTTGTTCAACCTCACACAGTTACACAGTCAGAATATTATTATCCAATTGTTTACAGAGGAGGTAAGTAAATTATTTAAACCTGCATCCTTCACTTTTAGCTATGAGTTGGACCTGCAGAGCAAGATTCACCACGAGTTAAAAACCCACGATTCCGTTTTTGGATACATCCTGATCGGGGATGCAGAACATTTGTCGGATGAGAACAAAACACTCATTCAGCATGCAGTACAGATGCTGGCAGTCATTTTGGAAAGGCTTGCCAACGAGCAGAACCTGGAGAAAGAAAAGAAATCACTGGAAGGGATTGCGGAAACCAGAAATCGTGACCTGGAACTCACCATAGAAGAGTTAAAGAAAGCCCGTTATGCTTCGCTTAACCTGATAGAAGACCTTACCGAAGAAATTGAAAAGCGCACCCGGTCGGAAAAGAAGCTTATGGAGAGTGAAGAGCGTTTTCGCCTGGTCATGGAAAACAGTCTGGACGCCATTTTAATTACCATTCCCGACGGGACCATTCTGAATGCGAATAAATCAGCCTGCAGGATGTTCCAAATGACGGAGGCAGAACTGTGCAGGGCAGGGCGAAAAGGTATTGTCAACCCGGACGATCCCAACCTGACCAAGCTGTTGAAAGAACGCAAAAAAAAGCGATTCGTTTCCGGAGAACTTACCTTTATCCGGAAAGATGGCACCCTGTTTTACGGGGACATGTCCTCCTCCGTGTTCAGGGACAGCCAGGGAAAACAACGTACCAGTCTGATCATCCGCGACATTACAGAAAGAAAACAGGTAGAGGAAAAATTAAAAAACAGCGACCGCATTTTTGAACATTCAGTTGACATGATGGCTGTTGCCGGGTTTGACGGCTATTTGAAAGTAATAAATCCTGCCTGGGAAAGAGTACTGGGCTGGACAACAAAAGAGATGCTTGCTGATCCCTGGATCAGCTTTGTTCATCCTGACGATAAGGATGAAACCCAGTCCATAAAAGAACAAATTGTTGACGGACGGAAAGCTTATCGGTTTGAGAACAGGTATCGCTGTAAAAATGGGGACTATAAATGGCTGTCGTGGAATGCTTTCCCATATCCTGAAGAAAATGTGATGTTCAGCGTGGCTCGCGATGTCACAGAAAACAAACTGGCCGGGGAGGAATTGTACCGTTTGAAAAATAGCCTGGAGATAGAGGTAGAACAAAAAACTCGTGAACTCAGAAAACACATCGCTGAGCTGGAGCGTTTCCAGCAGGCAACGATCGACCGGGAATTCCGGATAAAAGAGCTTCGCGATGAGATCAAAAACCTGAAGAACAAAACATTAAATTCAGCCCAATGAATCAAATAATTCGCTTTTCCGGGAAGGTTTTCATCCTGATTGGCCTCCTGCTGGGCGTCCTGTCACAGCTGACAGCTGCCGACAGTCTGATCACCGTGGGGATCTATCAAAATCCTCCGAAAATATTTCTAAACGAGGAAGGACAACCGGAAGGAATATTTGTGGAAGTACTGGAAGAGATAGCCAGACTCGAAAACTGGCAACTGAAATTCATTGCAGGTACCTGGAACGAGTGTATGCATAACCTGGAAAATGGAAAAATTGATCTGCTGCCCGACATCGCATATAACCATAAGCGCGCTCAACTGTTTTTTTTAAACACTGTACCGGTAACCGAAAGCTGGTCACAGGTATATACCCGCCCTGATCTGGAACTGACAAACCTGGCCGATCTGAAAGAAAAAAATATTGCTCTGGTGGAAGGATCAGTGCAAAAACCTACTTTCATTCAGCTGATGAACGGTTTCGGATATCCCTTCCGGGAAGTTTATGCCAGTTCATTTCCCGAGGCATTCAACGAGGTGAAAATTGGCGTGGCCGATGCTACCCTGGCTAACCACTTTTTTGGGGAATCACAATACCAACAATACGGACTGGTGAAAACACCCATCATCCTGGATCCGGTTCATTTGCATTTCGCCGTAAAAAAGAAGGAGAAAAAATGGATTATCGAATCTATCGATAAACATCTTACAACCTGGAAACAAACACAAAACTCGTTTTACTATAAAACAATGGTAAAATATTTACAGTCGTCAAGTCATACCGGCGACCCGCATTCACACCGCATCTATTTGGTTATGATCACTTTAATGCTACTCACTGCTCTCCTGATATTTCTCTTTTTCCGGAATCGACTGAACAGGCAAACCAAAAAACTGAGAGAAACCAATAAAAAACTACAATATGAAGAGCAAAAATTCAGAAAATATATTGAACATGCACCCTATGGTGTATTTGTTGCCAATGAAAACGGGAAATATATTGATGTGAATAAAACAGCTTGTGACATAACAGGTTATTCAAAAGAGGATATTATTGGGAAAAAGATTACTGATTTGATAGCAGAAGAAGGGAAAGAGCCGGCAATGGGTCATTTCAACCGGGTGGTAAGTGAAGGGAAATCGTCCATAGCTGTTCCCTATCTTACCAGAAGTGGGGAAAAAAGAATATGGAATGTGACTGCTTCAAAAATAACAGACAGAAGTTACATTGGATTTGTTGAAGACATAACTGATGAAGAACATACACGGAACAGACTGCATCTGATGAACAGAATAATCGATCAGTCGATCAATGAGCTGTACCTGTTTGATACTGCCGGCCTGCATTTCACGGAAGTAAATAAAGCGGCTGTTCAAAACACCGGCTATACAGCCTGGGAATTGAAAAAAATGACCCCCCTGGATTTGAAAAAAAATATCTCTCCCGAGCAGTTCCATGGACTTATTCAACCCTTATTAAAAAAGGAGAAAAAAATCATACGCATTGAAACACAACATTTCAGGAAAGACGGGACTATTTATGAAGCCCAGGTATACCTTCAGTTGCTGGAAAATGAACAGGAACACGAAAAACTATTTTCAGCTGTAGTTGTTGATGTTACTGACTGGAAAAAAAGTGAGGAGGAATTGGAACAGATCAAAGAAAGGCTGGAAAGGGAGGTAGAAGAAAAAACGCTGGAGCTGAATGTGCGGATTGCTGAACTGGAAGATTTTCGCGAAGCTACTATTGAACGGGAACTTCGTATGGAAGAACTGAAACAAGAGATTGAACGGTTGCAACATGAGAAAAAATAGATATTCATACTTTTACCTCAATATCCCGCCGGCATTTGATCGTTGTATTCGTGTCTGGCAGGGTTGGCCTTTGTTATTCTTTCTGTTCCTATTCAGTATCCGGTTCACTTTTGCTCAAATCAATCCCACTACCAATTCCCAGCTCCCAAATACAGATACCCTGCTTATGGGGAGCGAATTCAATTACCTGCCATACAGTATCATGGATGACAATGGGGAGGCCACCGGCTTTTCCGTGGATCTGTTTAGAGCTGCTGCTCATGCTGCAGGAATGGAGATTAAACCGGTATTCGGCTTGTGGGCCGATGTCATGAAGAACCTGGCAGATGGGGAGATTGATGCCTTGCCGCTGGTGGGAAGAACACCTGAGCGGGAAAAACTGTTCGATTTCAGCATGGCATATCTTTCCCTGGACGGAGCTGTTTTCGTGCGGAAAGGAGAAAACCGGATAAAATCGGTGAATGACCTCAAAGGGAAAGAGATCATGGTCATGAAAAATGATAATGCCGAAGAGTTTGTGCTGGGTGAAAATATTTCTGATAAAATTTTTACAACCACCACCGTACAGGAAGCTTTTCTTAACCTGGAAAACGGACTTCACGATGCAGTAATGATTCAGCACATCACCGGACTGGAGGTATTAAATGAGCTGGGAATAAAGTCGATCGAAGCACTCGATCTCCATATCCCGGATTTTCGAATTGATTATTGTTTTGCGGTAAAAAAGGGAAATGCCGACCTGCTGGCCAGATTGAATGACGGTCTGGCAATAGTGATCAAAAACGGTACCTACCGTGACATATACTACAAATGGTTTGGCCCCGGTTACTACAGAACCAAAAACCTGATAAACATCACAAAAACAGTACTGTTCATCCTTATACCCATCGTCTTTTTAATGGTGTTGCTTTGGATTTTTCTTTTACGACGGCAGGTCAAGAAGCGCACCCGGGGATTAAATGAAGAAATTGAGAAGCATAAGAACACACTGAGTGCCCTTGAAAAGCAACAGCAGAAACTACGAAAAAGCGAAGAACAAATCCGTCTGTTACTCAACTCCACTGCCGAAGGGATATATGCTATTGATACCATGGGCAATTGCACGATGATCAATCAGTCGGCCCGGACGATCCTGGGCTATCCTTCACAGGAGGAGATTTTGGGGAAAAATATGCACCAGCTGATTCACCATTCCCGTGTTGATGGATCAAATTTTGAAATCGATACATGTGCTATTTTTAAAGCCTTCAAAAATGGAACCAGGGAACAGCGCGATGATGAGGTATTCTGGAAAGCCGATGGTACTTCCTTTCCTGCTGAGTACTTCTCGTATCCTATACGGGAAAACGGCATGGTTACGGGCTCGGTGGTAACTTTCTGGGACATCACCGAAAGACGAAAGGCAGAGAGTGAGCTCATCCGGTTAAAAAACCAGCTGAAAGCTGAGGTGGATCAGCGTACAGCTGAGTTAGCCGACAAAGTGCAAAAACTGGATAGGAGTCAGCGGGCCATGTTATATATGGTGGAAGATCTGAATCAGATCACGAAAGAATTGAAACAAGAGCGGACCAACCTGGAAAGAGCAAATGCCGAGCTGGAAGCATTTACCTATTCGGTTTCACATGACCTGCGTGCCCCCCTGCGGGCCATCAACGGCTATGCAAGGTTTCTGACTGAAGATTATGCCAACCGGCTGGATGACGAGGGAAAACGATTCATTCAGACCATTGGAGAAAATGCCCATAAAATGGACAAGCTAATCATCGATCTTCTTAACCTTTCGCGTTTGTCGCGCAGCAGCATAAACCAAACCTTTACCAACATGAAGCAACTTGCTCTGGCCAGCTGGCAAGAAACCGTTACAAACCAGGAGAAACAAAGTTTTGACTTCATACTCCATGACCTGCCCCCGGCATATTGCGATGCAAGTCTGACCAAACAAGTATGGCAGAACCTGATCGGGAACGCTCTGAAATACAGCTCGAAATCCAGCACAAAACAGATCGAAATCGGCGCCATCCGCCAGGACAACCAGGTTATCTATTATGTGAAAGATTCCGGAATCGGGTTCAATGAAAAATTCAGTGAAAAAATATTCGGCGTTTTTCAACGGCTACATACAGAAACAGAATTTCCGGGTACCGGTGTAGGTCTTGCCATTGTACAACGAATTGTAACCCGGCAGGGTGGAAAAACCTGGGCCACCGGAAGCCCGGGGAAAGGAGCAACATTTTATTTTACTTTGCTTAAAACAGAAACGTGACAAATAGAAAATTTACCAATTTTACAATATGGATATGTGGAAGAAATCTGTTAAAATTCTCTATGCTGAAGACCTGCCTACCGATGTGGAGCTGGCTGTGAGGGAGATACAGAAAGGAGGAATAGACTTTAATTATAAGGTCGTTGACACAGAAATTGAATTCAGAAAAGAGCTGGATGAATTTGAACCTGACATCGTGGTTTCTGATTACTCCATGCCCTCCTTCGATGGGATGAGCGCGCTGAAAATTACCCGCGCCAAATCGGAATACATTCCTTTTGTGGTGCTTACAGGTTCCATGAACGAAGAAACTGCTGTTGCCTGCATGAAAGCCGGAGCAAACGATTATGTGATCAAGGAACAGATCAAACGGCTTCCCTTTGCCATCAAAGAAGCCATAGAAAAAGGGAAAGCACACAGGGAAAAAGCCGAAATGGAGGAACAGCTGCACCAGAGTTTCCAGGAATACCGGGAACTGATCAACGGCATGAAAGAAACGGTTTGGATCATTGGTGACGACGGGAACCTGCTTGAAGTGAACGATACAGCAGTCAAACTTCTGGAATATTCACGGGAGGAACTCTTTACAATCGGACTACATGGCATTGACCACTACCTAAGGAAGGAGGAAATCAGCAACCTGGTTGAAACAATGCAGGAAGATCAAAGCCAGTTTTTTCAAACCTGGCACACCACCAAATCGGGTAAAAATATTCCGGTAGAAATAAATTCCACACTGGTCAGGTACCACGGGAAGAAAGTAATCATGAGCATTGCCCGTGATATTTCTGAACGGATAAAAAATGAGGAAGCGTTACACGAAAGTGAAGAAAAATTACGAACCCTGGCCGAATCGGTAGGTGCCGTGCTCTGGGAATTTGACTACATCAACGACAACTGGACTTACCTGGCTCCACAGGTGGAAAAAATTCTCGGATATGCACCCGGAGAATGGAGTAATAAGAAGCTATGGTCCGACCACATCCACCCCGACGACCAGAAATGGGTAGCTGAGTATAGTTATCAAAAGGTGCATGAGGGAAAGAATTATGTCATCGAATACCGTTTCAGGAAAAAAGATGGCCACTTCGTTTGGTTACGCGACGATGTGGTTGTGGAAAAAAAAGATGAAAAATCTGTTATTCTAAAAGGCTTTACTACCGACGTAACCGACCTCAAAAAAGCTGAGGAACAGGTGATGCTGCTGAACCGGTCGGTGGAACACAGCCCGGCCAGTATTGTGATCACCGATAAGCACGGAAGAATTGAATATGTCAATCCGGCATTTACAAAAACTACCGGTTATTCCCTGCAGGAGGCTAAAGGACACACACCAGGCCTGCTAAAATCGGGAAA
>Ga0172382_10000689_pt1 | contig 63461 bp, 76 predicted proteins | sample Leawel138RmetaG_FD_122245 | JGI IMG/M metagenome (GOLD analysis project Ga0172382, IMG submission 122245) | Leachate microbial communities from a municipal landfill in Southern Ontario, Canada - Leachate well 138R metaG | ecosystem: Engineered > Solid waste > Landfill > Unclassified | place...
ATGAAAACAATGCAATTGGTCGTTTGGCCTGACATAGATTGTGAGTAAAGAGGGATAGCAAATGCCCTCAATAAACCTGAAAAACAATGAGTTGGAATTTACACCAACTTTTGGGACTCAACTGTTTCCTCTCCGCGCCATAAGCATTTGAAGGAGTTGACCATGCGCAAAACAATCGTATGCTGTTTAACGCTGATTGTGGTGTTGGCAATTGCAGCCCCCCTGACTGCGGCAAAACCATCCAAAGCCGCCACAGTGAAGGAAGTTAACGTCACAAACGAAAGGGAATTTTTGAATGCCATCGGTTCGAATACCGTGATTAACATGAGAGACTTGGAAAACGGCTATTTTGTCCTTTCCGGCAAAAAGACCATCGGAATGTCCCGAAACGCGCGCTATGAAGAGGTTTTCGACGGTTACCAACTGGTGATCAGCGATGTGGACGGGCTTACGCTGGTGGGCACCGAACGCGGCTTGAGCCTGATTATGGCAGAGCCACGCTATGCGAACGTAATCACATTCCAAAACTGCCGCAATCTGCGTTTTGAAAACCTGGGCCTTGGCCACACCGATGCTGGTTATTGCACCGGTGGGGTTCTGGAATTCAACAACTGCCAGGGAATTTCCATCTCGAACTGCGAAATGTGGGGCTGCGGCATGGAAGGAATCACGGCCTCGGATTGCAGCGGACTGGATTGTGAGCTAAGCACCATCTATGGTTGCACATACAGCGCCATGACGATGAGCAGGGTGAAGGATGTCAGCTTTACAAACTGCGTGATCAGAGACAATGTGGAATTCAACACCCTGAATTTCTGGAATTGCCAAAACGTGGAATTCAACGGCTGCGTGATTTTCGACAACAACGCTTTCGGTCAATGGGGTACCAGCTATCTCATCTACTCGGAAGCTTCCAAGATAAACTTCACGGATTGCGCCATCTTCAGAAACAACGTGCATGAGCTTACCAACAACCCCAGAATAGTGCGCTTCGACAGTTGCGCCGTCTTCAAAAACGAATATGAACCAATCGAAGATTCCCGCGAAGATGAATATTGGGATTACAACTATGATGAGGAATGGTAAAGCCGAATAATCCCGCTAAAACAACAGTAATTTGAACCTCCAAACAAGCGCACTGTGATGTTTGGGGGTTTTTTTGAGGATTTGAACAAAGCGGCAGAAGATATCTGAAATCCCGCCGCTTGGCCCATCTTTCCTGATTTATAAAAAAACCCGGGACGCAGGATCCCGGGTTTTACGCATTGTTTGGGCGAAAGATTCTTATTTGTTGAGGTCTTTTGCCTTAATGTTATCTTTTTTGGGTTTGACCGCAGATTCTTCCACAAATTGGAGGATGGCCATGGGGGCTGAATCTCCGCGGCGGAAACCGCTTTTTATGACGCGGGTATATCCGCCCGGGCGGTCTTGGAACGCGGGCGCGATCTCGGTGAAAAGTTTTTTCACCAAGGTGCGGTCGCCGAGAACGCTGTATGCCAAACGGCGTGAATGGACCGTGTCCTGTTTGCCGTAGGTGACCACGCGATCCACATATCCGCGCAATTCTTTTGCCTTTGCCAAGGTGGTGGTGATTTGTCCATGTTCCACCATGGATTTCACAAGATTGCAGATCATGAGGCGGCGTGCGTCTTTTTCGCGTCCAAATTTTCTTCCTTGAACTCTATGTCGCATTTTTCACCTTCTTTTTGGAGGGGGGTACCGGCTTGCGGGGCGGAGTTGGAATCTCTTCCTCTGGCTCCGCTGGCTCGGTTATATCTTCCTCTTTTTTTACTTTGGGGGCAGCCTCAATACTGATGCCGCGGCTTCTGGCTTCGCGGATTTGGCCTTGGATGCCATCCACATCCATCCCGAGATGGAGATCGTATTTTTTGAGTTTTTGGACGATTTCTTCCAGGGATTTTTTGCCGAAGTTACGGAATTTGAGCATTTCAGCATCGGTTTTGGAAACGAGATCGCCAATGGTTTCAATCTCGGCGGCGGCAAGGCAATTCGCGGCGCGGACAGTTAATTCTATCTCACGCACGGGCAAAGCCAGGATGCGCTCCATCTCTTCCAGTTCCGGATCCAGTTTCACTTCCCGGATATATTGGGGTTCGGTTTCAAAACGGCTGATTTTTCCAACCATATCGCGCAGAATCTTCGCGGACAGGAAAAGCGCCACAATTGGCTCCACAGAGCCGTTTGAATGGATCTCCAGAATGAGTTTGTCGAAATTCATGCGTTCCTTCACGCGCTGGTGGGTCACGCTGAAATTGACTTTGAGGATGGGCGAATAGATGGAATCGATGGGAATGAAGCCCACGGATCTATCTTCCATATCCTGTTGTGAAGCAGAGACATAGCCGCGTCCATTGCCAATTATCATCTCGATTTTCAGGTCCACATCCTCGGTTATTTCCAGCAGGTAGAGATCTTTGTTTATGATGCGGATGTTGGGGTTGTCCTGGATCATGTTTGCCGTCACCACACCTTTTCCCTTGTGTTCAAGCACGACGGTGACCTCATCCACGGAAGTGGAATAAACCACCAACTGCTTGAGACGCAGGATCAGGTCGATATAATCGGAGTTTGTGCCTGGTATGGGCGAAAACTCGTGGTGCAGGCCTTCGATTCGGACGAAACGAACGGCCGAACCTTGAACCGAGGATAAAAGCACCCGGCGCAGGATGTTGCCGATCGTGGTTCCAAAACCGGGCTCCAGCGGCCCGATCTCGAACCTGCCATAGTGGGGGGAATAGCTTTCCCTGTCGTAATCCACGTTTTCGGGCATTTGCAGGGGTTCCAAGTATAGCATAATGACTCCTTGCTGGGTTCAGCGATTATTTGGAGTAGTACTCAACAATGAGGCGCAGGTCAACGGTGTTGGGGATCTCCTGGGCAGCCGGAATGTGTTCAAACTGCCCGCGCATGTTGTCTTTATCCACCGAAAGCCATGGGTAGGGTGAGCTGGCTTCCGAGTTGTCCCAGGCTTCCACCAGGGGCTTCATGCCTTTGCTTTTTGGGCGGACTTCGATGATATCTCCATCCTTCAGAAGGTAGGAGGGGATGTCCACTTTTTTTCCGTTCACCTGGAAATGTCCATGGTTCACGAATTGGCGAGCCTGCATCCTGGTGGTGGCAAAGCCGAGGCGGTAAACGGTGTTGTCAAGACGGCGCTCCAGAAGCTGAAGGAGGTTGTCGCCTGTGACCCCGCCCATTTTAGCCGCTTTGTGAAAATAGTTGCTGAACTGCCGTTCGAGGAGGCAGTAGATGTTTCTAAGTTTTTGCTTTTCACGCAGGTGGATGAAATAGTCGCTTTGCTTGCGGCGCATATTTCTGCCGTGCTGTCCGGGAGGGAATTTGCGGCGGTTCAGGATCCTGTCGTATTTTGCGGTGCCAAAGATGTTTTCGCCAAATTTGCGGCAAAGTCTGGCACGTGGTCCGGTGTATCTTGCCATTATTTCCTCTCTTATATCCTTCTGGTTTTTGGTGGACGGCAGCCATTATGGGGAATGGGTGTGGCGTCTTTAATCATGGTGACTTTGAGGCCGGAGGCGTTCACCGCGCGGATGGCGGATTCCCTGCCACTGCCAGGTCCTTTTACGATCACGCCCACGCGGGTGATTCCCATTTCCATGCCAGCTTTGGACACTTCCGTAGCGGCCAATTGGGCTGCAAACGGGGTTGCCTTACGTGAGCCTTTGTAGCCCACTCTGCCACCGCTGGACCAGGTGAGGATGTTTCCAGAGCGATCAGCCAGAGAAACGATGGTGTTGTTAAAGCTGGAGTGGACAAACACGATACCTTCGTCAAAAGACAGACGGACGCGTTTTTTCTTGGTTCTGGTTTTCTTTGCCATTTATCGGTTCACTCCTATTTCTTCTTTTTGATGGCGCTGGCGCGGGGGCCCTTGCGTGTGCGCGCGTTTGTGTGGGTGCGTTGACCGCGAACGGGCAATCCGCGTTTGTGGCGCTGGCCACGATAGCAGCCAATTTCCATGAGGCGCTTGATGTTCATTGCCACCTGGGTGCGCAGTGTTCCTTCCACCGCATAGTCGTGTTGCACGATGTCGCGAATGGTTTTCTCTTCTTCGACGCTAAGGTCTCCCACCAGTTTGGTTTCGTCCACATTTGCTTTGCGGCAGATTTCCTTGGCAAGGCTTGGGCCGATGCCATAAATATAGGTGAGGCCAATGAACAGGCGTTTGTTCTTGGGAATTTCTATACCTGCAATATGTGCCAAGTTGGTCCTCCTTAACCCTGTCTCTGTTTGTGTTTTGGGTTGGAACTGCAGATAACACGGATCACGCCGTGGCGTTTGATGATCCGACAGTCTTTACAGACTACACGGACTGATGATCTCACTTTCATTATCGTCTCCTTGCAAGAGTGCAGTTACTTCCTGCAATGTTTATTATTTATATCGGTAGGTAATCCTTCCGCGGCTGAGGTCGTAAGGTGAAAGCTCCACCTTGACCTTGTCTCCGGGAAGGATGCGGATATAGTGCATCCGCATTTTACCAGAACTGTGGGCCAGTATTTCATGGCCGTTTTCCAGTTGAACCTTAAAAGTGGTGTTGGGAAGGGCTTCGGTCACGATTCCTTCCACTTCTATAACGCCGGCTTTACTCATATACTTGCTCCTTCAGGCATGGGTCAGGATGCGGGGCTCGTCTTCCGTAACGATGATGGTATGTTCGAAATGGGCGGAGAGACTGCCGTCGGCTGTGAAAAACTCCCAGCCGTTTTCCCTGACTCGATTTGTGCCAATGTTGACCATGGGTTCGATGGCGAGGGCCATTCCGCTTTGAAGGCGGGGACCCCTGCCGGGATTTCCGTGATTTGGGATCTGGGGCTCTTCATGGAGATGGCGCCCGATTCCGTGTCCGGTGAGATTGTCGGCTACATAGTAGCCCTGTGCTCTCACGTAGGAACCGATGGCGTGGGAAATATCTCCCACCCGGTTTCCGGGTTTGGCGGCTTCGATGCCCCGGCGCAGAGCTTCGGAAGTTATATCCATAAGTCTTTGTGCCTGGGTGGAAATCGCTCCAACCGCGTAAGTGCGGGCAGCATCTCCATAATAGCCGTCCAGCACGGCGCCAACGTCGATCCCAATGATATCTCCCTCTTGCAGAACCACTTTTTTTGAAGGAATTCCGTGAACAATGCCAGAATTTGGTGAAGTGCACAAAGTTCCCGGAAATGGGTAAAGACCGGGCACCGTATAACCTTTGAAGGCTGGTTTGGCGCCTTTTGAAACGATGAAATCGTAGGCAAAGACATCCAAATCCCAGGTGTTCACCCCGGGCACAATCCGCCTGGAAAGCTCATCCAGCAACTGGCCGATGATCTTGCCCGCAGCGCGCATCTTTTCTTGTTCGAGGGGAGATTTGCGGAATATCATGATCAACTGGAGCGTCCGCGGAGTTTTCCTTTCTTCATGAAGCCGTCATAGTGACGCATCACGAGATGGGATTCGATCTGGCGCAGGGTGTCCAAAGCGACGCCAACCACGATGATGAGACCGGTTCCGCCAAAGTAGAAGGGCAGCTTGAAAATATGGGTCATCAATTCGGGTAAAAGCGCCACGAAGGCAAAGAACACAGCGCCGGGAAGGGTGATACGTGTAAGCACGGAAGAAATGTATTCCGCAGTCTTTTTACCGGGTTTTTTTCCGGGGATATGTCCACCGTATTTCACCATGTTTTCTGCCATTTCGGTGGGATTAAGAACAAGCGCAGTATAGAAATAGGCAAAGAATATGATGAGTGCCACGTAGATGATGGTGTAAACCCAGTGACCGGGGGTGAAAAGCACTCGCAGTTGGTGCCAGAAGGTTCCCGGTTCGGTGTTTCCGCCCTGGAAAAGGGTGATGAGCGTGGCAGGAAACATCAGGATGGACTGGGCAAAGATGATGGGAATAACTCCGGCAGTGTTCACACGCAGAGGGATGTAGGTACTTTGACCACCGTAAACCCTTCTGCCCACAATGCGTTTGGCATATTGGACAGGGATTTTGCGGATGGCTTCAGTTACAAAGATAATCGCGCCGGTGACCAGAACCATCACAACAACGGCCAAAAGGGATTGGATAATCCCGCCGATGCTGCTGAAACGGGTGCGGAACATATTGACAAACCCTTCCGGATAGCGAGCGATGATACCGGCAAAGATAATCAGCGAAATGCCGTTTCCAATGCCGAACTCGGTGATTTGTTCACCCAGCCACATCACTATCATGGTTCCGGTTATCAGGGTTACCATGCCAGTCAGAAAAAACAGGAAGTTGGCATTTGGCACCACTGGTCCGGTGGCTCCCATCATGTTTGTGAGGCCCACCAGAATGGTGATAGCGTTGAAGGCAGCCAGAGCAACCGTGAAATAGCGGGTTATCTGGTTCATCTTCTTTTCACCGTCGGCGCCTTCTTTGCGCAGCTTTTCAAAATAGGGAATGATGCTTCCCAAAAGCTGGATCACGATGGATGCCGTGATGTAGGGCATGATGCCCAAGGCGAAGATGGAGGCACGTTCGATGTTTCCACCCACGAAGAGGTTCAACAGGTCAAAAAGCCCGCCAGACTGGCTCTGGAAAAAAGAGCTCAGCTCGGCAGCGTTGACCCCGGGAATGGGCACAAAACTACCCAGGCGATAAAGCACCAGAATGAGCCCGGTGAACAGAATTTTCTTTCTGAGATCCGGGATTCTGAAGATGTTCGCGATGGTCTTGAACAAATCACACCACCTCTGCTTTGCCGCCGTTCGCTTCAATCAATTCAATGGCACGCTGTGAAAAAGCGTGTGCCTTGATGTGAACGGTTTTGGTGAATTCTTCGTTCAGGCCGGCCAGAACCTTGATGGGATATTTCCCTTTTTGGCCCTTGGTGGGCACCAAGCCCAGCAGTTCCAGCTTTTCGACGTCGAATTGTGTTTCTTCCAGCTCAACCAAGCGGGAAAGATTCAGGATGCGAAAATTTTTGCGGAAGGGGTTTGTGAAGCCACGCTTCGGCAGGCGACGGTTGATGGGCATTTGTCCACCCTCAAAACCAGGAGGCACGTTTCCGCCAGCGCGGGACTTTTGACCTTTGTGTCCGCGTCCAGATTGCCTTCCCAAGCCGCTGCCTTCGCCTTTTCCAAGGCGTCGTTTTGCTTTGCGGCCTGCGGGTTTGCCAAGATTTGAAAGGGTCAGCATATCATTCTCCCTTTACTTCTTCAACTGTAACCAGGTATGAAACTTTGTTGATCATACCGCGGATGCAGGGATTATCGTTGTGAATCCTGGATTTGCCGGGAGATCCCAGCCCCAGGGAACGGATTATCCGTTTATGATTTTCTTTACGATTTATGGTGCTGCGAACCTGGGTGATCTTAATCTTCACTTTTTTCCTCCCTTCCGGTGAGTTCAGCCACGGTCTTGTTGCGCAAGCGGGCAATATCTTGCAGTGTGCGCATGGATCTGAGGCCGTTCACAGTGGCTTTTACCACGTTTGTGGGGGTGTTTGAACCCAGGGATTTGCACAGGATATTTTGGATCCCGGCAGCTTCAAAAATGGCGCGTGTGGTTCCTCCCGCGATAACTCCTGTACCGGGGGAAGCAGGTTTCATCATAACGCGGCTGGCGCCATAGCGTGCTATCGTCTCATGGGGAATGGTCCCGTTTATGATGGGCACACTAAACATCGAGCGGGTGGCTCTTTCCTTCGCTTTGCGGATGGCGTCGGCAATTTCATTGGCCTTGCCGTTGCCAACGCCGATTTTTCCAGCGCGGTCGCCAACAACGACTATGGCGGTGAAACTGAAGTTACGTCCGCCTTTCACGACCTTGGCCACACGTTTGGTCTCGATCACGGTCTCAACGAGTCTTTCTTCCTCGGGCAGATTGTGTTCGTAATTCAAGTTTCCTCCTTAAAAATCAAGGCCGGCCTTGCGGGCGCCTTCGGCCAAGGCTTTCACCCTGCCGTGATATTTGTAGCCGGCACGATCGAAGGCAACCTTCGAAAGCCCGGCAGCAATTGCTTTTTCTCCCAATTTTTGACCAACCTGGAAACCTTGCTCGGTTTTCTTGATCCCTTTTGGAATCTCGACATCCTTGCCGCGTGAAGAGGCGGAAACCAAGGTTTTCCCGGTTGTATCATCAATGATCTGGGCGTAAATGTGTTTCAAAGAGCGAAAAACCACCAGGCGCGGGCGCTCAGTAGTGCCATTCAGTCTGTTGCGGATTGCGCGACGACGACGAACGCGCAGGGTGTTTTTAACTATGTTACTTGGTTTTATCATTGTTTACTCCCTGCCTTTTTATGCTCCGGCTTTGCCGGCTTTGATGGTCACATGTTCATTGTCATAGCGGATGCCCTTTCCCTTGTAATTTTCGGGTGGGCGGCAGGTACGAATTTCGGCGGCGAAATGGCCAACCAGTTGTTTATCGATTCCTTTAACGCGGATGATGCTTTGCAGGTCCGAACGCACCGTTTTGGAGCGAGGAACAGCTTCGGCTTCAACTTCGAGGCCTTCGGGAATCTCCAGCAAGATATCATGGGCATAACCCAGACTGAGCCTCAGCCAGGGTCCAACCCTTTCCGCGGAATATCCAGTGCCGATCAAATGGAGTGTTTTCAAATAGCCTTCGGTAACACCGATGACCATGTTTTGGATGAGGGCACGGGTGAGGCCATGCACGGCGCGTTGGGATTTGCTGTCGTCTGCACGCTTGACATTGATTATGCCATCTTCCAGTTCCAGGCTTATACCTGGCAGCATTTCATATTGCAGTTCGCCCAGCTTTCCTTTCACGCGAACCAGGTTTTCCTGGATTTCCACGTTGACGCTCGGATCGATTTTTATAGGAGCTCTACCTATGCGTGACATTGATTAAACCTCCTACCAAACCTTGCAGATATATTCCCCACCAACGCGTTTGATGCGGGCGTCGCGATCGACCATCACACCCTGAGAGGTGGAGATCACCGCGCAGCCAGTATTGTTGAAAACGCTGGGGATTTTGTCTGCTTTCACATACACGCGGCGTCCAGGCTTTGAAATCCTCACCAAACCTTGAATGATGGGCATACCATCATTGGTGTAGCGAAGATTCACCAGGATGCGGCGATAATTTATTTTTTGCTCAGGATCTCTGTCGAGAACCTGGACGCTATTTACGAAGTTTTCCTCGGCGAGGATCTTCGTCAAAGCCTCAATAATGCGGCTATGTTTGACGATCACATGCGGATGTCCGGCACGATATGCATTGCGAATCTTGGTCAATGCATCAGCTATCGGATCACTTACGCTCATTTAATTGCTCCTTTGCTTACCAGCTGGATCGGGTGATTCCCGGGATTTGTCCCAAGGAAGCGTATTTGCGGAAACACAGGCGACACATGCCAAAATCGCGCATGTAGGCCCTGGGGCGACCGCAAATCTTGCAGCGGTTATATTGCCTGACTTTAAATTTAGGTTTTCTTTGTTGTTTAAGGATCAAAGATTTCTTTGCCATGCATTCTCCTTATTCTTCTTCACGCTTGAAAGGCATTCCAAGCTCTTTGAGCAGTTCCCGGGCTTCATCGTCGTTCCGCGCGGTGGTGATGATATTGATATTCAACCCACGCAGGTTGTCGATTTTATCGAATTCTATCTCGGGAAAAACGGTCTGCTCTTTGAGGCCCATGGAAAAGTTTCCCCTGCCATCAAAAGAATCCGTGGAAATCCCGCGGAAGTCTCGAATACGGGGAATCACGATGGAAACCAAGCGGTCAAAAAACTCATACATGATTTCTCCGCGCAAGGTCACCTTGCAGCCGATGGGCATGCCTTGACGCAGCTTGAAGTTCGAGATGGATTTGCGCGCCTTGGTGACGATGGGCTTGCGTCCAGTTATCTGCTCCAAGTCCTTCACGGCGTTGTCCAGCAGGGCCTTATTCTGGGTGGCTTCACCCACGCCCATGCTCACCACGATTTTGTTCAAACTGGGAACCTGATGCGGGTTTTTGTATTCAAAGCGCTTTTCGAGCGCAGGGACCACCGCCTTACGATATTGTTCTTGAATTCTGTTCATTTTCCCCTCTTTTACAGTTCGTCACCGGTTTTTTTGCAAACGCGGACTCGTCGCCCTTCACGGGCTTTGAAAACCGGTTTGGTAACGGTATTCAGTTTTTCGTTGAACAGCATCACGTTTGAGGCATTGATGGGCGCCTCTTTGGAGATGATGCCGCCCTGGGGGTTGGTTTGTGAAGGCTTCGAGTGTTTCTTGATCATGTGCACTTTTTCCACCACCACTTTGTTGACCTTGGGAAAAGATTTGAGAACGCGGCCTTTACGGCCTCTATCCTCACCGGAGATCACAATCACGTAGTCGCCTTTTTTGATTTTCATTTTCTTTGGCATCACTATCTCCCTACAGCACTTCCGGCGCCAGGGAAACTATCTTCATATAGGCATGCTCGCGAAGTTCGCGTGCCACCGGGCCAAAGATGCGGGTTCCCTTGGGGTCGTGCTTTTCGTCGATGATCACGGCTGCGTTATCTGAAAAACGGATATAGGTTCCATCCGCGCGTCTGATCTCTTTCGCGGTGCGAACGATCACGGCACGTTCAACGCTGCCTTTTTTAACCTTGCCGCCGGGTGTGGCGGATTTGATCGCAACAACTATGACGTCGCCAACGCTGGCGTATTTACGTCTGGTGCCGCCCAGAACCTTGATACACTGAGCTCTGCGGGCACCGGAGTTATCGGCGATATTCAACATAGTTTCGGCTTGAATCATTCCAAAACTCCCATATTATTTGCTGCGCTCGACAATTTTGTGCAGAGCCCAGCGTTTGCGAGCGCTCATCGGACGGAATTCCACGATTTGGACCACGTCTCCGATGTTCGCGTCGTTGTTCTCGTCGTGTGCCATGAACTTTTTGTGGCGGCGCACGGTTTTTTTATACAATGGATGCGTGAATTGGCGTTGGACACGAACCACAATGGTCTTGTCGTTCTTATCGCTCACCACCACGCCCTGTTTTATCATTTTACGGGGTTCAGCCACGGTTTACCTCACTTCCTTTGCGTTCAAAAATGTGTTGATGCGGGCAATTTCCCTTCTCACGATGCGCATCCTGTCCGGGCGATCCAGCAGGTTTTTCGATTTTTGAAAGCGCAGGTTGAAAAGTTCAACGCGCAGCTCTTCCAGCCGGGCGTTCAGTTCTTCCACACTCATTTTGCGGATTTCGTCCATCTTCATAGCTCAACTCCTTCCCGGGCAATCATGCGGGTTTTGATTGGAAGCTTGTGTGCTGCCAGGCGCATTGCCTCTTTGGCAACCTTCAAATCCACGCCTTCCAGTTCAAAAAGAACGCGGCCGGGACGCACCACCGCCACCCAATATTCGGGAGCGCCTTTTCCTTTTCCCATGCGGGTTTCGGCAGGCTTTTTGGTGATGGGCTTATCAGGAAATATGCGGATCCAGACTTTTCCCACGCGCTTCATGTGCCTGGTGATGGCAATACGAGCGGCTTCAATCTGGCGGCTGGTGATGAAAGCGTCCTCAAGGGCAATGAGACCGTAATCGCCGAAATCGACGTTGCTTCCGGTCCAGGCAAGGCCTCTGCGACGGCCTTTCATCATTTTACGATATCTAACTTTTTTTGGTGCTAACATTTACCTTCTCCTAACCCAGGATGTCGCCCTTGTAAATCCATACCTTGATGCCAATTACACCGTAGGTGGTGTTTGCTTCCACGTGGGCATAATCAATATCGGCACGCAGGGTATGAAGTGGGGTACGACCCTGTTTATAGCGCTCGGTGCGGGCGATTTCCGCGCCGCCAAGACGGCCTGAAACCTGAACTTTCACGCCTTCCGCTCCGTCTCGCATCACGTTGCGGATGGCCAGCTTCATGGCGCGGCGGAAAGCAACCCTTTCCTCCAGTTGGCGCGCGATTTCCTGTCCCACCAACCTAGCATCCAGCCACATCCTTTCAATCTGTTCAATATTGATCAGAACGGTGACGGGTGTGGGGCGGTTCTTGTTGATCAGAACGTTGAGCTCGTTGCGCAGACGGTCGATGTCTTCACCTTTTTTACCAATCACCAAACCCGGACGGGCGGTGTGGATATCAATGGTGATGGAGCTGGTTTTGCGCGAGATTTGCACGCGGGAAACCATCTTTTGCGCCAGGCGCTTGTGGATGTATTCTCGGATCTGGATGTCTTCCAGCAGGTAGTCCACATAGGTGGAACCCTGGGCAAACCAGATCGATTCAGTGTCTTTATTCACACCGATACGGTAAAGAATGGGGTGTATTTTTTGTCCCAAGGTATTCCTCCTATTCCTCTATTTTACGAATTTCCAGGGAGATATGACAGGTCTGTTTGCGAATCATATAGGCCCTGCCATGAGCCCTGGGTCTGTAGCGTTTCATCTGTGGGCCGGAGTCGGCCATGGCCTCGGTCACATACATCTGCTTCAGATCGAGGCGGGGTTCTTTAACAAGGGCGTTTGCCACTGCGGAATCCAGCAATTTACCGATGGGGCCAGCTGCCCGACGACGGGAAAAACGCAGGATACCCTGGGCTTCGGGAACGCTCTTATAGCGGATCTGATCTAAAACCAGACGGGCTTTGCGGGCTGAACCGCGGGCAAAACGTAGTTTGGCTGTCGCTTCCATTTAAGTGCTCCCTTATCTGCCTTTTTTCTTATCTTTATGTCCACGATAGGTGCGGGTTGGGGAAAACTCTCCCAACTTGTGACCCACCATGTTTTCAGTCACATACACCGGCACAAATTTGTGACCGTTGTGAACCGAAAAAGTGTGGCCGATAAAAGAGGGGATGATCATGGAACGACGTGACCAGGTCTTGATCACACTTTTCTTCGTGCCGGCGTTCAGGATTTCCACTTTCTTCAGCAGATGATCGTCGACAAAGGGACCTTTCTTGATTGAACGTGCCATTTTTTCCTTCCTTTATCTCTTTTTCACGGCTTTCACGATATATTTATCGGAATACTTGCGGGTTCTGCGGGTTTTGCCACCTTTGGCAGGCTTGCCCCAGGGTGAAACCGGATGGCGTCCACCAGAGGTTTTTCCCTCACCACCGCCCATGGGGTGATCGTGTGGGTTCATCACCACGCCGCGAACTGTGGGTCGAATTCCCATCCAGCGTTTGCGGCCCGCTTTTCCAATCTGGATCAGGGTGTGGTCGGCATTGCTGACCTGACCGATTGTGGCAAGGCATTCCTTGCGAATCAGGTGGACATCGTTCGAAGGCATTTTCACATGAACGTAGTCACCGTCTTTGGCCACAACCTGACCATAAGCTCCGGCGGAACGGGCAATCTGTCCACCGCGGCCTTTTTTCAATTCAATATTATGCACCATGGAGCCCAACGGGATGCGTTCCAATGGCATTGCGTTGCCCAGCGAGATTTCGGCTTCAGGGCCGGACATCACTTTCATGCCCACGCTAATACCTTCGGGGGCAATGATGTAGCGCTTTTCGCCGTCCACATAGTGAAGCAGGGCGATGCGGGCTGTGCGGTTGGGATCATATTCGATGGTGGCAACCTTGGCGGGAACGCCAAATTTGTTCCGCTTAAAATCGATCACGCGATAGTGCCGGCGATGACCGCCGCCGCGATGGCGGCATGTGATGCGGCCCATATTGTTGCGTCCACCGGATTTGCGAACCGGGCGCAACAGGGATTTTTCCGGCTTGTCAGTCGTGATCTCTTCAAAGGTGTAGCCCGTGCGGAACCTCAGGCTGGGAGTGGTGGGTTTGTACTTTTTGATTCCCATGCTTTTTGCTCCTTAGACCTCAAAGTCGGCGATTCTATCACCGCTCCGCAGGGTCACAATGGCTTTTTTCCAATCCGGGCGTTTGCCGCTGTATTTGCCCAAACGTTTGGGTTTGCCCAGCATACGGATTGTGTTCACATCCAGCACCTTCACCGAAAAAATCTTTTCGATGGCGTGCTTGATTTCAATTTTATTCGCGTTGATGCTCACCTTGAAGGTGTAAGTGTTTTGGCTTTGAGCCTGGTTTTCACTCTTCTCGGTGATAATCGGGGAAATGACTATATTTCGCGGATGAATCATTTGCTGAATACCTCCTCAATCTTGCTGAGGGCTTCGCTGGTAAGCAACACATAACTGCTTTTCAAAACCTCATAGGCATGCAGGCTGTCGGCTCTGTCGGTCATCACGTCCACAAGGTTTGTGAAAGACCTCACTGTGGCGTGGTGGTTTCCGTCCGTCACAACCAGTTTGCGACCTTTTTCAGGAATAATCTTTCCCAAAAGTTCCTGCGCCTGCTTTGTGTTCGGCTTCGAAAAATCGAAGGATTCAATCACAAAAACCCGGCCTTCACGGGCGCGGTCTGTGAGCGCAACCTTCAAAGCCATGCGTTTTTTCTTGCGCGGAATCCGGCGATACCAATCTTTTGGATAGATGGCAAAAGCTAAGCCACCATGAACGCGGACCGGCGAGCGACGGCTGCCCATACGAGCGTTGCCTGTGCCCTTCTGACGGAAGAGCTTGCGCGTGCTGCCAGCAACCATGCCCCGGCTCTTCTTTTGAACCGTGCCCTGTCGCTGGTTGCCCAAATACATGGTGATAACTTCGTGCAACAACACTTTCGGTGAATCAACGTCAACGTCAAAAATGTTGGCCGGAAGTTCCATCTCTTCCATCCGTTCCCCGAGGGAATTGAATTTTACTGCTGTAACCATATTATATCCCCCTAAATTTCCTTATGGATGGTGACGAGTGAATTGCGATGCCCGGGAACCGCACCTTTTACAAGGATGAGATTCTGTTCGGGATCAACTTTCACAACTTTCAGATGACGCACGGTGAATTTCGTGTTGCCATGCTGTCCGGGAAGTTTCCTTCCTTTATACACCCGGCCCGGTGTGGCGCATTGCCCAATCGAGCCTGGCCCACGAAATGTTTCGTGAACACCGTGGGAAGCAATGAAGCCCGCAAAACCATGGCGCTTCATCACGCCGGTGAAGCCGCGACCCTTGGAATTGGAACTCACCGAAACAGTCTCGTTCGGGCTGAACCAATCCACCGTCAAATCTTTTCCAACCTCAAATCCTTCGACCTCTTGGCCGTAGGATGGGCGGAATTCACGCAGGTAGCGGTAGAGCGGGCTGTCTTTCTTCTTAAAATAACCTCTCATGGGTTTTTTGACGCGCTTTTCCGGGAGTTCTTCAAAACCCAATTGAAGGGCTTCATATCCGTGTTTTTCCTTGCTGCGCCTGCTCACAATGCGGCAGGGACCAGCCTGGATAACTGTAACGGGAATAACTCTACCGGTTTCGTCGAAAACTTGGGTCATACCAATCTTTTTTCCAATCAATCCCAACATGATTATCTCCCCGAATTGGCCTTGATCTCCACATGCACCCCAGCCGGAAGGCTAAGCTTCTTCAGGGCGTTTGTGGTCTGTTGGGTTGGATTAAGAATATCGACCAAACGTTTGTGAACCAACATCTGAAACTGGTCTTGGCTCTTCTTGTCAACATGTGGCGAACGCAGAATGGTGTAGATTGTCCGGTTCGTTGGCAACGGAATCGGACCTACAACCTTGGCCCCCGTATTACGGGTGCTCTTCACTATTTCTGCCACAGATTGGTCCAGTAAACGATGATCGTATGCCTTAAGTTTGATCCGGATGCGATTTTCGAATTTACTCACTGGTTCCTCCACAGTTTTAGAAAACACAAGCCCTTCACGTCCTGGCAACCAGAAAAACTGTCGCCAAGACGCGCGGACGCGTATTTAGCTGATTTGTTTATAAAGTTGATGGGGCAAAATGCTGTCGCAAATACCCCCGTGACGCTCTCGCGAGCGTCCCGTAAACTGGGTGACATCGTTCCTCCTAAAAGAACTATAAGTCCTCGCAAATTCTGGGACTTGTGCTATGCGTTGTGTATTTTTTTCGCAAGTGAGAGACATAATTTTATCTGTGCCCTTTTCTGTCAACCCATTTCTCGGGGAAAGAACTTCAACCCCCATCAAAACCCAGCCTTGCCATCATCAGGCATACATTTCTTCCTGTGGAACTTCAAGGAAAAACCGCTATTGAAAAAAAACCGTCCTGATTAAATGACACTTTGACAGCGGTTTATGTAGCCTCTCCCTCTTGCCGCCTTATGTATCCCTTATGTTTGATAAGGCAACCTTAAGCGAGACATAGGGTTAGGCGATATCAGGAATTTTGAGATTTTGAGACGGTAATGTAGCGAGATAACGGGATGATGGGCGAAGTTATTTGGTTTTAAAACCCCGTGCGGATGCGTCATCCTGGAGCGTAGTGATAGGACCCAGAGACTGTTTTTCAGGCGACGTTTTTTATTATTTCAACAGTTCCTGGTAAATGTTGTAGTTTTCTTCGTCGAAGCAATAAAAGCTGACTTCAATTTGGGAATGCTTTTCCAAAAAAGAGCGCACGGTTTGCACGGCAATGCGCGCCGCCAGTTCTTTGGGAAATCTGTAAACCCCGGTGGAAATGTTTGGAAAAGCGATGCTTTTGAAGCCTTTTTCCTGTGCCAGTTCCAGCGAACGCCGGTAGCAGGATGCCAAAAGTTCTTCCTCGCTGTGATTTCCGCCCCGCCAAACCGGTCCAACGGTGTGGATAACGTATTTTGCGGGAAGATTGTATCCCATGGTGAGCTTTGCCTCTCCGGTTTCGCATCCGCCCAGGGAGCGGCATTCCTTCAAAAGTTCAGGTCCGGCAGCGCGATGGATGGCACCGTCAACTCCGCCGCCGCCTAAAAGGGTTTTGTTTGCGGCATTCACGATGGCGTCGCCTTCAAAACTTGTAATGCTGTGGCGTACCAGTTTCATCATATTCTTGTCCTTTTTCCAGCCATCGCGCGTAAAAAGCTTCTTTTTCCGTTTCGCCCAGGTCTGCGTAAAGCTGTCTGAGCGATTCCACAACGCCCAAGGTTCTGGAGTGGTATTTGCCAAAGGGGCCCTTGAGGTTTTCGAGGGCTTTCAGAAACCAGACTTCTGCCTGCTCAGGTTCATTCTGCTGCAGGTGGATGCGTCCCAGACTCACCATATTGATGGCCAGATGCGGATGATTTGCCCCCAATCTCTTCTTCGTGATTTCGTGGCCACGCGTGATGAGCTCTTTTGCCCTTCCCATGTGCCCCAGAGAAAAATATAGTCTTCCCAGATTGTCGCACACTGTACCCAAAAAAAAGTGGTTTCGGTTTGTTGGATACTCCATAATCAAGAGACATCTTTCCAGATATTCGATGGCCTTGTTCGTGTTTCCCTGCTTTGAATACAGGTGGGCAAGATTGTTCATTCTGTCCGCGATGTTTGAGCTGCTGGGATCCAGCTTGCGCTCCATTGCCAGAGAGCGTTCCAGCAGTTTTTCCGCCTCTTTATAGCGTCCGATATCCTTGTAAAAGCGCCCCAGATTGTTCAAAAAGGGGCTCAATTCCAGGGAGCGCTGTCCATACAGCTTTTTGGCCAGTCCCACAGCTTCATGATAGACGGGGTCTGCTTTTTCATAACGATTTTGATAGTGATAAAGCAGCGCCAGATAGAAATAGTGTCGGCAAAACTGGTGACTTTCCCTGCCGCAGGCGGCTTCACTGAGATCGGCGGCGCGGCGGAAATGGTATTCGGATTTATCCAGGAAATTCTGATCCCAATACAGTTCACCGGCTTTAAAATGGTAGAGAGCGGCTTGGTCAAGCTGTTCGGCTTTTTCGAAGTGGTTGGCAATTTCGGCTGCATGTTCATGCAAGTCTTTGGCGAAAACTTTCTCCATGGCTTTGGCGGCACTGAGGTGCAGCTCTCGCAGTTCATCCGCCACGATGGTGGAATACACGGCTTCCTGAATGAGGATGTGGGAAAAAATGTAGAAAACTTCGTTCAAGTCTCTCCAGATACCGCTTTGGAAGCCTTTATCCAAATGCGGGGCAGGACTGGAATTCAGCATTTCGGAGAGCACCTTGATGTTGAAACGCATGCCCAGGACGCTTGCTTTCATCACACTTTCCCTGGTTTTGGCGGAAAGGTGGTTGATGCGGCGCAGCAGAACTTTATGAATGCCAACACCTTGCCAATTTGCGGGAACCGTGATTTCACCGCGGGCGTTCACATTGCCTTCCTCCACCAGCGACGACATCAACTGTTCGATGTTGAAAGGATTGCCATCGCTGAATGTGGAAAAAAAGCTGGCTGTGTCTTTGGGAAGATTCTCCAAGCCTAAAAGTTGGGTACACAATTCCAGGCTTTCACCAAGGGCGAGGGGATTCAAATCCAGGTGCAGACTTTCGAATCCGGGGATTTCGAGCGTGGGGACAGAGCCATCATCCAAATAGCGGGATGAAGCTAAAATGCCGATTCGGACTGGCTCGAGCTCTCCCAAAGCTGTCAAAAAGAGCCGGGAGCGAGGATCCAGCCATTGGAGGTCGTCGATGGCTAAAAGTAGCGGTACATCTTGGGAAACCAGGGCTAAAAAGTGCGCGCCGCTCTCCAAACTGCGCCACAGACGTAAATCCGGCGGAATCATTTCCAGCGGGCTTTCCTCCCAGCGCAAATCCAAAATGAAGGCGATGAAAGGTTCCAATTCCGCGAATTTCTTCCTGCCCCTGGCCCACTTTTTCCAGTTTTGGCGAAAAATCTCCAAAGCTTCGTCCTGTGCAAGTTCCGGCTTCATTCCGAAAAAACGATCGAAAAACTGTTTTACGGGATCGAGGGGCGCGGAAACGGGCATTTCGCAGCAGGCGGGAAGCACTGTAAAGCCTCTTGCGAGAGCGAGTTTAAGAATTTCCACCATCAACCTGGTTTTGCCGATTCCGGGATCGCCGCAAATGTGGGCAACGTAATTCCTTTCCGAAGCCAAAGTTTGATCTATCAAGCCTTCGAGGAAGGAAAGCTCTTCCTTTCTGCCCACGAATGTTTCCCGCAAGGAAATATCGCTGGGGGAAAGCATGCCGGTTAGTTCGAAAAGCTGTTCGGAAGCTTGTTTAACCGTTTTCCCCGCGGTTTGCCAGGAACGGAAGCTGAAGTCTTTGTTGGTTTTATTCCAAATAGCGGCGTCTGTTGCCACTTTGCCAGGTTTTGAGTGTTCCCAAATTTCTCTGGTCCGCAGACCCACTTCTCCAAAAACGAGATATTGACATCCACCGGGATACTGCAGGCAGGTGGAAAAAACGGTGTCAGCAGCAATTCCCATGCGCAAATCAGGATATTTTTTCAGTATATCCAGGGAAACGCGGCAAGCCCGATGATACATCTCGGAATCCTTGAACGGCACTCCAAAATACGCGAATATATTGTATTCACTGCTTTTTTTACGGGCGCCCAACATGAAGGCTTTGAAAGCGATGGAGATAACCTCCATGTTTTGAACCATCTGTTCCACCTGAGCCAAACCCTCCCAAGCCAAGCTCACCATGATGCAGGCCGCGGACTGGAAAGAAGTTTTGGGTTCAAGATTGTGAAGGCGGGGATGGGTGAATTTGGTTTGGAGTTCCCTCAGCTCTGAATCCAGCGAAAGCTTGAATGGGATTGGCTTTGGCGCGCGAGATGATTTGGGACGCCCTTTTTCATTGAGCAATCCCAGGGCTCCCAGCTTGGCACGGGCTTTGTCTGTGATTCGCAAGCTACCGGTTTTAGCGGGAATTACCTCCAAGGTTTCCAGTTCGGGTCCATAAAACACGCATTCATATTGGAGGGGATTTATCATCACGCGCCAGTTTACCCTACCGTAACCCATTGCCATCCTAAGCTTTGGATGTGGGGAAGGTTTGTTTTTTCCTGTTTCGCGATTGATGCCTTCCAATTCTTTTGCCGCTGCCAAAATCTGCGGAGCATCCACGCCGGGAAACACAGCCAAAAAAGAATCGCCTTCCATTCTGGCAACGAAGCCGCCACGGTTTTCCACAATCTCGAATAGCTGGACGCAAATGATATTCAGAAAGTCGGAAAGCTTGTCTGCGCCTGCCTGCCCCTGTTTTTCAAAACCTGCCAACATGGGTCGAAGTTCCGCAATTCGGCAGTCCAAAATAAAGGAATTGAAGCTACCCCGCGGTTTTTGCTGCCGCAGTTTGGACAAGATGTAAGCAGGTACGTAGTTTAACATGATTTATCACTTCGCAAAAGGGGGGTAACCCAAGCTCAGAATAAAAACTAAATTTTACATAACGGTAAAATGGCATAATCGGTCAAGTAATTTTTATTCGGGCGGAAATGAAAAAGTTCGAGAACTGAAAACGAATCTGGGTTGATTCGCTGGTTTTTCAAGCTATTTTTGAAAACTGCAACCGCCTCAAAAGACGTTGGCGCGGGGAATTCCGTTTCGGGGTCTGGATGGTTTTATGCTTTGCTCACGCCTCCGCGAGTTTTTGCTTGTAGTTACGAAATTTTTCCCGCAGTTCATCATCCTGTAAAGCCAGGATTTGCACTGCCAACAGGGCGGCGTTTTTGGCTCCGCCGATGGCCACGCTCGCAACTGGAACTCCCGGAGGCATTTGCACGATTGCCAACAGAGCATCCAAACCTCCCAGACCACCGCTATCCAGAGGCAAACCTATCACAGGCAAAACGGTGTGGGACGCCAAAACTCCGGGCAGATGGGCTGCCATTCCAGCGGCGGCGATTATCACTTTAACCCCATCGTTTTCAGCCTGTTGAGCCAGTTCGGCAGTTTTTTGGGGCTTGCGATGGGCGGAGGAAACGTGAAAATCGTAATCCACGCCGAATTCCTCCAAAACCTGGCGCAAGGGTTCACAGATGGGCAGGTCACTTTTACTGCCCAAAATCACACGAACTTTGGGCATTTTACTTATTTTGCTGTTCTGGCAGAATGGTGAGGCAATCGTGAATTTCCTCAACGTTTGCCGCGGTGCTGAAGGCTTCCAGAATCTCCGGGTTCATGATGAGCTTGGAGATGTAGGAAAGGCTGAAAAGATGTTGTTTGTCGTTGTGCAGGAGCAGCATGAAGAAGATGTTCACGGGTTTGTTGTCTGGAGCATCGAAATCCACGGGGGTGCTGGAGCGTCCGAAGAGGATGCTGGGTGCCTTGATTTTGGATGGATGCAGGTGGCGCGGATGCAGCAGAGCGACACCGTGGCCGATGGCGGTGGAGATCAGCTCCTCACGGGCAACCACAACTTCATAGAGCCAGCGGGCATCGCGCACAAGCTTCAAATCCTTCGCCTTCACGCTGAGGATGCGAATGGCGTCGAACTTGTTTTCCGCTTCGAAATCCAGAAAGATATTTTCCGGGCGCATATACTCTTCAAAATGGCAGATAACGCGCTTTAATGCCAGCATTTTTTCGTCTCTTTCGTTGAGGTTTTCCAGCCATTCATTCAGGGAATCCTCATCGATTTTGAGGTTTTTCCCCACCTGTTTGGTTTCAAAAGTATCGGTGTTCATCATCTCCTGGACCACGCGCTCGGATACTTTCAGCTTGCGGGCCACTTCGATTTTGGACAAATATTTCTTCGCCATTGTTACCTCCCTTGGTGATGGCTTTGGAAATGCGTTTTTTTGCATTTTCAAGGTTTAACTTGACAAAGATAGAGATTTTTTTGAGCATGGCATAATGGTCAAGAAATATATTTGTCTGGCAATGCTGGCGGTGGTACTTTGGGGATGCTCATATTCCGTGTTTTCAAATGCTTACCCGCATCTGAAAAATATTGCCGTGCGCCCTTTTGAAAACCGAAGTTCACAGTTTGATCTGGCGGATACGGTGATGGACGGGCTTACCCAAAAATTCAGCCGTGACGGACGCCTGAAACTTGTAACACAACAGCCTGATTGCACGCTGGAAGGAGAAATCCTGGATTTTTCGGAAAGCGTTTACAGCTACGACAGCGGTAATAATGTGCAGGATTATATGCTGCGCCTAAGCTGCAGCGTGGTTTTCACCGACCTGATTAACAACCAGGTAATCTATGAAAATAAACAACTGACCCTGACGGAGCCCTACGCAGCCACCGCGCAAAGCTCCAGCACGGCAAAATCAAAAACGAAAGAGGAAGCAACAGATGAACTCATCACGAGGCTCTTCAACACCATCATCCAAAACAGCCTCGAAACCTGGTGAAGGCATACGCCTGAACCGTTGGCTGGCTCAAAGCGGAGTTTGTTCCCGCCGCGATGCGGATGAATTGATTCGCTCCGGAGAAGTGCGGGTGAACGGTGAAATCTGCACAGACCTGAGCTGCAGGGTGGACCCCGAAAAAGACCAGGTCAGCCTGCGCGGGGAAGAGCTGCAGCCGCAAACGGAAATGGTGTATCTGATGCTGAATAAACCCCGCGGTGTGCTGGTGACACGTGCCGATGAATTTGGACGTGACACGATTTACGCGCTGTTGCCTCAGGGAGCGCACAATCTGCGTTACGCGGGCAGGCTGGACAAAGGTTCGGAAGGTCTGCTTCTGATGACCAATGACGGCGAACTAATCAACGCGCTCACCCATCCAAAGCGCGGCGTGGAAAAGGTTTACCGAGTTGAAATCAACCGCGTTCTCAATAAAAAAGAACTTGGCGATTTACGACGCGGAGTGCCCATCGAAGGTGGTCTCACGCGTCCAGCCGGAGTTTTTGTGAAAAGCCAAACTGAGGGCGGCATGACCTTGAAAATTGTAATCACGGAAGGACGCAAACGGCAAATTCGTCAGATGTTGGAGGCCGTGGGAGCTCGGGTGAAACGGCTCAAACGCCTGCAATTTGGAACCTTGCAACTGAAAGACCTTCCCGAAGGACGCTGGCGTCATCTAACCCCGACGGAGCTGCGTTCCTTAAAAAAACTCGTGGAGAATAAAGATAAATGAATATTGCCCTGATTGGACCGCCCAAAAGTGGAAAAACCACGATTTTTAACGCCCTCACAGGTGGCAGCGCTTCCACGGAAAAATACGCCCCGCCCGCAACGGAGGCAAACATCGGTGTGGTGCAGGTTCCGGATGAACGTGTGACCAAACTCAGCGAACTTTACAAGCCCAAAAAGACTACTTACGCCCACATCGAATATCGAGATTATCCAGGCATTTTCGCCAGTCAGGATGTCAATCCGGATAATGGTCTCTTTTCAGATATCAAGGCAAACGAAGGTTTTGTGGTGGTTTTGCGTGCTTTCGCGGATGAGGAATTGGATGAACTTTACCCGACCGGAGACCCGCTCAGGCAGCTTTTGGCATTTGAAGAAGAAATGCTGTTGGCGGATTTGATTGTGGCAGAGCGGCGCCTCGAAAAAATTGAACTGGGCTACAAACGTGGCGTGAAAACGGCTTCCATCCTGTTTGAAGAGAAGATTTTGCGCCAGGTTGGCGAGCAGCTTCAGGCGGGAAAACCCCTGCGTGAAATGGATTTGAACCCCGAAGAGGAAAAAACCCTGCGCGGCTTCCGGTTTTTCAGCCAGAAACCCGTGTTGGCATTGATAAACTGCGCCGAAGAGGATTATGGTTCCATGGATGAAACGAAGCGGCAAATTGAAGGAAAAGGCTACGCTGCGGAAATCATTGCGGGACGTTTTGAGGAAGAATTAAGCAAATTGGACAGCGAGGAAGCCCTGCTTTTTATGGAAGACATGGGCATCGGCGAAAGCATCCGCGAGCGCTTCACCCGCTATTGCTACAGTATGTTGGGTTACATCAGCTTTTTCACCGTGGGCGAAGATGAAGTTCGCGCCTGGACTTTGGAAAAGGGCTCGAACGCTGTGACCGCCGCGGGAAAAATCCACAGCGACCTTGCCAGAGGTTTCATCCGGGCGGAATGTTTCAATTATGATGACATTATCCAGCACGGCAGCGAAAAACAACTGCGCGAAAAAGGATTGTTCCGGCTGGAAGGAAAGGAATACGTCGTGAAAGATGGAGATGTAATCTTCATTCGTTTCAACGTTTAGGAAAGATTTATGGCCAAAGCGTCAAAAGTGAGAACCAAAAAAAGAGCCAAGCCGCGCCAGGGGCTGGAAAGCTGGCAAAAGCGCGCCCTGATGGGGCTGTTGGCGCTATTGGCACTATTGACCGCTTTGAGCCTGATTTTTGGCTGGGAAAGCATCCAAACCGACAAAGACCTCCTGATCGGACGCGGAAATATCTTCAGTTGGCCATTTCATAAAGATTTGGGAGTGGAAAACCCCATCGGAGTATTCGGCGTTGCGGTCAGTTACACCCTTTGCAATTTGTTAGGCTGGAGTTTTTCCATGCTGGCAGCCATCATCGTGTTCAGCCTGGCTTTGCTTTATGCGCTGAACCCGGAATACACACGCAACCGGCAGAAATTTTACATTCTTTTATTGACGGCATTTTTATTGCAGATTTGGCTGGCACGCAACCAGGTTGATCCGAATTATGCCGTGATTCCCAAAGCCATCTGGAAAGGCTTGGCAGCGGTTTTCGCCGATTTTGGTGCCACGGTTTTAGTCTTTTTTGGCATCATCTTTTCGCTGCTCCTCTTTTTCGGATTTGGCAGGGTGAAAGAATTTTTCGCGCGTGTTTGGGCTGAAATCACAAAAAAACGTGAAGCCAAACCAAAAAAGCCAAAACCCGAAAAACCCACCATCCACAAGGAGCAAACTCCCGAAGTAACTCCCAAGCCAATTATTCAAAACCATTCCCAGGAAAAAGCCACAGAGCCGCAAAGTCAGCCTTCACCCCCAAAAAGCGCGCCCAAAGAGGAAATTCCTCCGCTCAAGCCTGAACCAACAGATTTTCCAGACGACAGGGAATATGTGATGCCCGTAATTGAGGAATTTTTGGAAAGCCCGATCAAGCTAACCGATAAGGAACGCAAGGACATAGAAAATCAGATTTTGGGAACCAGTCAGATATTGAAGGATAAATTGGCGGAATTTGGCATCGAAGCTCAGGTGCGCAACGTGAACATTGGCCCCATCATCACTCAATATGAGCTTGAACCTGCCAAAGGCGTTAAAGTGAGCAGGTTTGCCTCCCTGGCAGACGATTTGGCTTTGGCCATCAAGGCAAAATCCATCCGTGTGCAAGCTCCCATACCGGGGCGCGGTCTCATCGGAATCGAAATCCCAAATATGAGTCGCGACATGATTTACTTGCGCGACTTGCTGCTTTCCGACGAAATAAAATCCACCACCTCCAAACTGGTTTTTGGTCTGGGCAAAGATACTGCGGGACGCCCTGTGGTTTCAGATTTGGCAAAAATGCCGCATCTCCTCATCGCAGGTGCCACCGGCAGCGGCAAAAGCGTTTGCATCAATGCCATCATCATGAGTTTCATTTTGCGCGCCAAACCGGATGAAATGCGCCTGATTTTGATTGACCCCAAAAGGGTGGAACTGGCTGGCTACAATGGACTTCCACACCTGATTGGCAATGTGGTCACCGAGCCGGAACAAGCCCTTGAAAACATGTATTGGGCTGTGCGCGAAATGGAGCGCCGCTACGAGCTTTTACAGGAAGCAGGCGTGCGCGACATCTCTTCCTTCAACGAAAAAGCGGGAACCGAAAAGGACGGCGAAAAACTGCCCTACATCGTGATTGTGGTGGATGAATTTGCCGATCTCATCCTCACCAGCGGCAAGGATATAGAGGTTCCCATCACACGTTTGGCCCAGATGGCCAGAGCGGTGGGCATCCACCTCATTTTGGCAACGCAGCGGCCCTCCATCAAGGTTATCACCGGCGTCATCAAAGCTAACTTCAGCGCCCGCATAGCTTTTCAGGTTTCATCCCGGGTGGATTCACGCGTTATTTTGGATCAAATCGGTGCGGAAAGGCTTTTGGGCAGTGGCGACATGCTCTTCCTTCCACCCGGAAAAGCGCTCACCGAACGCATTCACGGCGCCTTCGTTTCGGATCAGGAAATCTCCAGGGTTTGTGCTTATTTGGCAACCCAACCCAAGCCCAAGCAAGAGTTTAGCGTGATCAAACCCGAAGATGAGAGCTTGGGTGGTTTCGATTATGATGATGAACTTTTCCCTGAAGCCGCGCGGGTGGTAGTTCAGGCAAACACAGCCTCGGTTTCCATGTTGCAGCGCCATTTCCGCATCGGCTACGCGCGCGCAGGGCGTTTGGTTGATTTATTGGAACGGGCACGCATCGTCGGCCCACATCTGGGCAGCAAATCCCGTGATGTGCTTGCCACCATGGACGATCTCATCCAAAGCGGAATCATCCGCGAAGAGCGATAAAGCGCAGGAGCAAGCCTGAAAGCGAGTATTGATATGAGAAAGTTCCAAAAAGAAAAAAGGAAACCAAGATGAAAAAAATGATTTTGATTCTGATGGCATTTGCCTGCCTCATTGCCCTGCAGGGGCAAACTGCCTCCGAACTTTACAGCAAATTGCAGACTACATACAAAAATCTCAGCAGTTTTCAGGCGGTTCTGCAGCAAAGCAACTACTATCCCCAGCTAAAAAAAACCGTGACCTACAGCGGCAGGATATACTTCACGCAGGGGCGCATGCTGATGAAATTCACCAAGCCCAGCGAGCAATATTTGAAGATTGAAAATAACCGGGTCGAGCTTTATGACGCGGCTTCCAACACTTTGTTCCAAAGCGCTGTGCAGGCGCAGTTTGGCCGCATGAACCCGGTTGAAATCCTGCAGTTTTATTGGGATAAATCCGCGGTGACCGTCACTGCCAGCGGAAAAAATTCCGCTTCGGTGAAGCTGGTGCCAAAACAGGATGATCTTGTCTCTTCGCTAACCGCCACCATGAATCCATCAACCGGCATCGTTAACAAACTTGGCTACACGGATAAAAGTGGCAACACTGTGAACTACAGCTTTTCAGACATCAAGCAGAACGCTTCCATCCCCGCCTCGGTTTGGCAGGTTAGCCATCCCAAAAACGTGCAAATAATAAAATAATATAGAGGTAAAAATGATAGCCCTAATCATGGCCGGAGGCTCCGGCACCAGGTTTTGGCCCGCCAGCCGGGCCGCGAATCCCAAGCAATTCCTGCGCGTCACGGAAACCAGAACGATGCTGCAACTCACCTATGACCGGCTCAAGCCTCTCATCCAACCAGAGCGCGTTTTTGTGGTCACCGCCGCATCCCAAGCCCGCCTCGTGCGTGAAAACCTTCCGGAAATTCCCTATGAAAACGTGATTATCGAACCTTTTGGGATGAACACCGCGCCCTGCATCGCGCTGGCTTTGGCACAGTTGCGTAAACAACATCCGGATAGTGAAAGCATGGTGGTTTTGCCTGCCGACCACGTTATCCAAAATGTGGACGCTTTTTTAGCCAGCCTCAGCCATGCCGAAGAGGTGGCACAAAGCGGAGCGCTGGTCACTTTCGGCATCGTACCCCAATATCCCGCAACAGGTTACGGCTACATCGAATGTGGCAAGGAACTCGATCCCGGCGTCTTGGAGGTGCAGCGTTTCAAGGAAAAACCCAACGTGGAAACCGCCGCGGACTTCCTTCGTCAGGGCAATTTCCTGTGGAATAGTGGCATGTTTTGCTGGACTCTCAAAGCCATCCAACAAGCCTTTGAAAACCACCTCCCCCAAGCTCTGCAAATTGCAGAGGATGTTGCGGAACTCAGGCTCACCGGCGCTCCGGAGGAAGACATTGCCACAGCCTATGCCATGATGCCCAAAACCTCAGTGGATATCGGAATCATGGAACGCGCTTCGCAACGGGCTGTGATTCCGGTGGATTACGGTTGGAACGATGTGGGTTCCTGGAAAGCGATGGCGGATATTTCCGATGCCGACGGACACGGTAACAGCTTCCGCCGCAACGGTTTCGCGGTTGACGCCTTCGATAACTATATTTACAGTGACAAATTCGTTGCCCTGATTGGAGTGGAAAATCTCTGCGTGGTGGAAACCGAGGATTCCATCCTCATCACCGCCAAAGACCGCAGTGAAGAGGTGAAAAAAGTGGTTGACCACCTGCAACAGGAAAAGATGGACGAGCTTTTATAACAGGCTGGGACAGCCTTTTAGCCCCTCCCAAAAAATGAAAACAAAAAACAAGGGAAGCCAAGACCAGCGATGAAAAACTGGTTTGTTTATCTCAAGGCCAGCCTGGCAATGCTCTTTTGGTCTTTCACCTTCATCTGGATAAAACAGGCTCTCATAACTTACAGGCCCTACGAAATAGTGTTTTTGCGCCTGTTGCTGGCAACTGTCCTGCTTTTTGGCGTGATTTTGATTTTCCGCAAGCGCGAAAAGATGGAGCCAAAAGACATACTATACATGATGATGGTGGCGTTTTTTGAGCCATTTTGCTATTTTTTGGGCGAAGCCAACGGGATGCAATTCGTTTCTCCCACACTGGGTTCACTCATCATTTCCACCATCCCGCTCATCACCGCGCTGGGCGCCTGGATTTTTTTAAAGGAAAAAATCACCCCGCTTTTGATTCTGGGCCTGCTCATTTCCTTTGGCGGTGTTGCCCTCATCAGCCTCGCCGAACCGGAGTTCTCTGGCACCCTCAAAGGCATAATGCTGCTGCTGGTGGCAGTGTTTTCCGGCATGTTCTATGCCATCACAGTGCGGCGAATTGCGCTGAAATACCGCCCCCTCACCATCGTAGCCTGGCAAAATTTCTTTGGCATGATCTATATGTTGCCTATATTTTTGATATTCGATCTGAAGCATTTCAGTGGTTGTCAGCATAGCTGGGAAAGCATGCTGCCGGTGATAGCGATGTCGCTTTTTGCCACGGTGGCCGCCTTTTTGCTCTATACAGGCGTAATCCGCGATATTGGTACGGTTCGCGCGAATATCTTCACGAACCTTATCCCGGTCTTCACCATCTTTCTGGCCTGGATGCTTTTGGGCGATAAAATTACTCTTAAAACCATGGGAGGAGTGTTGCTTACGGTGCTGGGACTCCTGCTTTCGCAATTGCCTGAACTGAAGCGAAAACTTGCGCGCAGCCCTGCGGACAATGTGCCTCCCCATGGAACATGATTTGCATATATTGGATAAAAAAATAAAGTGACCAGGAGGTTTTGAATGAGCTCTAAGTTCAAGACTCTCATATTATTATCGTTTGCCTTGGCCCTGGTTTTGCCTGCCATGGCCCAAAACGTGAAATTCAGCATTAGCCCTGCCAAGCTGAAACCTGGTGAAAAAGGTGTGTTGAAAGCCACCCTCAGCATCGCCGACCCTGAAAAAAAACAGAACTACGATCCCGCGGATGGGGAGGACGACTATTTTAATCTCACCCTGGATGGCAGTTATCCCGGTCTGAAATTTGGTAAAACCCAGTATCCTTCGCCAACTCAAAAAACGGAGGGAGTTTGGGAATATCATAAAACTGTCACTCTTTCCAAACCCTTCACCCTGGATAAAAACGCAAAGCCTGGTAAACTGGATATTAAAGCCACCATGACCTTTGGTCTGTGTCACAAAACCAGTGGTTTTTGCGATCCACCCCGCGATGTGGAAGGCAAAGCCAGCCTGGAAATTTTGGCTTTGGAAAGCCCCGTCGAAACCCAAACTGATGACGCGGCTGATGTGCTTGATGGAGATGAAGTTGTGGAGCCGGAATCCGTACAGGAAGAGGCAGCAGAAACTCCTGTTGATGCCAGTGACGAAAGCGAAAATGCCGCTGGTGGCAAAATCTGGTATTATCTGCTTCTGGCGCTTTTGGGCGGCATTGTTTTGAATTTTACACCCTGCGTTCTGCCAATTTTGCCCATCCGGGCCATGAGTATGGTTAACCAAGCCCAGAAAGACATCACCAAAGTCCTCATCCACACAATGGTTTACACCCTGGGAGTGCTCATCTCGTTTGGTGCCATCGCGGCCGTGTTTGTGATTACCCGCGCTTCGGGTGTGAACCTTACCTACGGTTTTTTGAGCCAAAGCCTGGTTTATAACCTCATTATGCTCAGCATTTTGTTCCTTTTTGGATTGTCGCTGATGGGAGTTTGGGAAATGACCGCTCCCGGCATGAACGTTGCTGCCAAAAGCACATCCAAACAGGGTTATGCCGGTTCATTCTTTGCCGGCATCTTCGCCTTCCTGATGGGATTTTCCTGCATGGGTCCTTTTATGGGACCCGCGCTGGAAGTGGCGGTGCGGCTCTCTTCGCCAATGTTGGTGCTGTTTTTCCTGCTCATTGGCTTCGGTTTCGCGCTGCCCTTCATCATCATCAGCCTCTTCCCAAAAGCGCTCAAACTCATTCCCAAACCGGGTGAATGGATGAATATTTTCAAGGAAACCATGGGCTTCGTGCTCATGTATCTGGTTTGGAAATATTTCTCCAACGTGTGGGGGCTCACCAAAAGCGGGCCCTACATGCTCAACACAGCTATCTTCATTGTATTTCTTGGCTTCGGCGCCTGGCTCTACGGACGTTTTGTGCGTCCCGAAAACAAGAAATGGGTGCAGATTGTTTTGGGACTCGCCGCTGTGGCTGTAATCGCCTGGGCTGCTTGGAACTACCTGCCTTGGGATGAAAGCATGCGTCCAAAGGAAAGCGCCACGCTCTCCGCCGATGGACTGCAAGCCGCTGAATATGAAGGTTTTTACGTGTTCAACGAAGAGGCTTTTGAAAAGCTGATGGCTGAAGGCAAACCCGTGTTTTTGGATATTGGCGCCGCCTGGTGTCAAAATTGTAAAACCAACATGAAAAAGGTTTTAAGCCAACCTGATATCCAGCAGGCTTTTCAGGAAAAAGGGGTGACCCTTTTCTACGGTGATTTCACCAAGGAAGATCCCATCCTGAAACAGTGGCTGGAAAAAGAAGGCAGCATCGGTGTGCCCTTTAACGCGCTCTACATTCCGGGTGAACAGCCCATCAAAATGAGCGAACTTTTCAGCAAAAAGGAACTGCTGGACGCCCTGGACAAGATAAAACTGGAGAAAAACTGATGAAACGACTTCTTTTGGCCGCGCTCGCCGCTTTAACCTTATTGGCATTTACTGCCTGCGACCGCTTCCCACATATATTCGATCCACCCCAAGACGAGGATTTGGATGCGCTGCTTTTCCAACCTCTGAACCAAGCCTTGCAAAACCAGCCGGAAGCCGGAATTGATGAATTAATGCAATATTTCGCGGACGATTACATGCATTCCGGAATCAGCAAGGCAGAGCGTCGCGACTGGCTGGAAGGCATTTTTAGAGACCACCCCAACGCTTTTGCCAGCGCCAACCTGATTGAAATACAGAAGCTTTCTGATTTGCTGTATGTAAGCTCATGGCGTCTATATATATCGGAAGCCGAAACTGTAATCGCGGACAGCAGTTTTGTGGGTGATGAAGCCATCAAACGTGACGGACGCTGGATGTTGCGCGGAAACCAGGCAAGCTGCGTGGTGCCAAACCCCAAACAGCGCGTGATTATCGAATATTTCACCTTCCCGAACTGCCCAAACTGTCCTCCGGTGGAAGCTGAGCTGCAACACCTGCAATTGGATTATCCAAACAACCTCAGCTTTCTGGAATATCACATCACAGGACCCTTGCAAATCCCGGGTGAAGGAACTCACAGCTATTACGGAGTCACCTCCGCGCCCACAACCATTTTCCAGGGTGAAACCAAACTGAGCGGCAGCGCCCCTGAAACTTTGGCGGAATTTGCGCCTCTGGTTGCCAGCCTTGCCGAAGTGGAATGTTTGGCAGAGTATTCCAATCTCAGCTATTGGGTTCAAGGACAAACTGTTACCGGTTCCATCAAGTTGAATCTTTCGCCCCAGGTGCCCAATTGGAGCGATTTGGTGCTAAACGTTGTGCTGATCGAACGTCAAGCCAGCCATCCCATCCAGCAGCACCCCATGCATAACCTCGTACGTGCCAAAAACATGATAAACATTGGTGGCACAGACCTTTCCCAGCCTGTAAACTTTGTTTTAAACGCGTCTGAAAATATCCCGGACGACGCTTTTCTGGTGATTTTTGCCCAGCATCGCCCGGCCTCATTTGCAAATAATGCCAGGATTTACGGCGGAATCGAAGTGCCAATTTCCCGCTGAAGCTTCCCCGGTTCAATCCGCTCTTGGTTCGTGAAGATATCTCTCTCGTCTCGCCTTCGTAAGTCCCCCGTCCATGGACGGGTATCCAACGAGTGCGAGGCGATCAAGAATACTTTGGGAATCAAGAACGAATCCAAAAAGAAGAAAATGCTTTAAAAAATACATATATCAGGAGACGAGACATGAAAAAATATCTTCTTCTCATCAGCCTTATTGTTGTGGCCATCGGCTTGCTGGCCAACGAGATGCCTCAATTTCGCCTGCCCAACGAGGCTGGCAAAAACGTAAACCTGGAAGACATCCTTGGAAATGGTCCCGTGATTGTGGATTTTTGGGCAGACTATTGCCAACCCTGCAAACAGGCGATGCCCGCTTTCACCGAGCTTCAACAAAAATATGAAACGCTCACCGTGGTGCTGGTTTCCCTAGACGCGCCCAAAAACCAGGCTCGTGCCAAGAACTATATCAAGAGCAAAAGTTATGATTTTATAACACTTTACGATCCCGACAAAACCTTGGCAAAAAAACTTAATGTGAGCGAACCGCCCCACACCTTCATTATTTCCCCGGAAGGCGAAATCGTTTTTGAACACAAAGGCTACACCGCTGGCACCGAAAAGGAATATGAAGCCAAAATCCGCGAAGTGCTGGGCCTGCACGAACACGAAGATTGCGAATGTGGCGGAGACTGTGATGATTGCGACGATGACCACGATCACAGCGACAAACAAATCCACAAGGACAATTCAAAATCTGAATTACAAGAAAAGGACATTCATAAACCATGCACAGACAAAAACTAACTTTTTTAATCCTGCTGCTGGCATTATTTTTACCCCTGGCAGCACAAAACACACTACAGTTAAATGGAACAAATGAAGCCGGTTTAACTTATCGTACCGCGCCTGATTCCCTGAACACATATTTCTATAACAGTTTTGCTTTCGGCTTGGATTACAAAGGTTTCAGCTTCGGCATGAAATTTAATGCCGGGCTTCCATATTATCCCCTGGAGCAAAGCGGACTGCTGGACGAACTGAGTCCCGAAAGCCTGGAAATGGGCTGGCAAGAGCTCTATGCGGCATATTCCAGAGGAGCTTACAGCATCCACGGTGGCATCATGGAAGAAAGCTTTGGCAGCGGCATCGTTTTTCGCAGCTATGAAAATCCGGAAATGGACCTGGACTATCGTGTCACCGGATTCAGATTTGCCTACGATGATCTCTTCCGTCTCAAAACACTCTACAGCGGCTATCCCAATCCCGACGCGCCTGGTAAGCTGGATCTCGCCTATGGCGCTGATCTTGAAGTGCCAGTTTTGAACTTTATGACCCTGGGCACCAGCTTCGTGGGCATGCAAACCCTGCTTGGCAATTCCTATCGCCAGGACGATGTTTTGGGAGCCAGAGCCCGCCTCATGTTATACTTTTTGGATTTCTCCGCGGAAACCGCTATTCGTGACGACAAAAACAAAGACGGCACAATCAATGGCAAAGCCCTTTATCTGACTGCATCATCAGGATTTGGACCGGTGCAATTCGGCGGAGCTTACAAGCTTTACGATAATTTCGAATATCGTAACCGCCTGCAGGACTTGCCCTTGGCGAATCACCACAACGAAACCCTGGCCGACAGCCAAGGCTCCGGACGCGACGAAATTGGTTTCCAAGCTTGGACCAATATCGCACTCTGGCGCGGCATGAACCTGGAACTGGACTATGCCGAAGCCTGGGATTCCGCCCGTGAAAAACGCATGAACGATGCTTACGCCGGCTTGGAATTGGAACTTGGCCCAACCAATACCATCATTTCCTACAACCAGGTGGAAAAAATCGACGACAGCGCAAATCAATGGCAGAAAGAAAGTTACCCCGCTTTCACGGTCAGTTTCCCCGCCCGTAAAGTCGGAATGGTGATTTCCGGTGAATTTAAAACCGTGGAAAAAACCGTGCTTACCGCTCACGAACCTCACAATTATGTGGATATATTGCACTATGAACCCCGCCTGCAAGCGGATCTCAGCATCCAAAAACTCAACGTTTCCCTCGCCCTGCAAAGCTGGTGGAACGACTTTTCCTCCATCGGCAGCAGCCACTTTTGGCCAGGCGTGGAAATCAAATATCCCATCTTGCAAGACACAGACCTGCTGCTTTTTGCGGGACGTGAAGCTGGCGGAAAGGTCTGCCGCAATGGCGTTTGCCGCTATGTGGCTCCCTTTTCCGGATTACGTCTGGAGTTGTACACCAGATTCTAAGAACTGGAGAAATCATGAAAAAAATCGCGTTTATCATCATCTTGCTGGCATCAATCGCCCTGTTTGCCAATCTGGAGCTTTGGCCACGCACCAATGTGGTGGAAGCCTTTGTTGCTCAGGATGATCCAAGCAGCAACATCGCTCTGCAAAGCCTGGATCAAGCCTTGCAGGCCTGGCATGAAGGAGAATTCACGCAAGCCCGGCTTTACCAAAGTTTGGGTGATGCCGGCGTCCAAGCCCGTTTTTCGCAAAATCCCGGGGGCGAAATCCCCAGCGTGGTTTTCAACGGCAGCCATATTGTTCAAAATCCCTCCGACCTGCTCCAATACAGCACTTTGGCACAACAGCTGATGTGGGCCAGCGCGCCCATCAGGATGGAAATCACGCAGTTCAACCCCGCCAGTGGCGCCACCAGCGTGAAAGTTACTCTGTTGAACCCCGAGCAAGCTGCCAACGGTCTTTCACTTTGGTTTTATTTGCTGGAAAACAATTCCGGCTCCATCACCCGCGTGGCGCGTTCTCTCCACAATCAAAACATCACTCTGAACCTTGGGGAACCTGCGGTTTTCAGCCATAATTTCAGCATTGATCAGGCTTGGAACCAATCCAATCTCTGGGTTTTGGCGACCATCCAGGATTCCCAGGGCAACATCATTCAAGCCACAACCAGCTTGGAACAGCCGGAATATCAGGTCCGTGCTGTATTGGATTGGGATCCCGCCAACCTGGTTTTCCCGCCCAATTCCTCGGGACTTTCTGAAATCCTGTGGGTGTTCAACACAGGCCAGCACACGGATACCATGACAATGCAGATTGTGGAGGATGAATCTTCCCCGGGTTGGTATTTCAACTATTGTGATGAAGAAAACAACTGCTACCCTGGCAGCATTCCACAAACCTTGATCCTGGCACCGGGTGAGGCCAAAGCTTTTCACCTGAACCTCTGGGTTGCTGAAGGTTTCGCTAATTTCCATTTCGCCATTTCTTCACCCGATTTGGGAACCTACGAAATACCCTTCCATGCCACTGCGGGAACGGCTGTGTCAGATAACGTTTTGCCGCCAAATCTGCTGCTTGGCGTAAATAGCCCCAACCCCTTCAGAGCTGAAACATCCATCCGGGTAAACGCGCTCAAAAATGAGAATGTTACCATCCAGATTTTCGACGTCAAAGGCAGGCTGGTGGATGAAACCCCTGTTTTCAGCCTTCGCGCGGGTGAAAATCACATCCAGTGGCAAGCCCCCTCTGGCTTGAGTTCCGGAGTTTATTATTATCGTTTAGAAGGCAGTTCCGAGCCTCCGCGCCGGATGCTGCTGCTGAAATAACATGCTAAAAAAGGCGCTTTCAGGCTTTTTACTCCTTTGTTTGGCGAGCCTCTCTTTTGCAGGAATCGCTGAGCTTGAAAGCGCCCTTCTTTGGGCTCAAAACGCGGATGAGGCCATGGATGCCATCCTCCTCAACCGTGACGACCTGCAAAATCTGGATGAACTGCGCCTCCTGCAAAACTATTGGCTGCAAATTCAACCGCAAAGCTGCCGGGATTGGTTTGAGGCCAAACACCAGGAGCAACCGCAAAACCCTGAACTTGAATATCTTTGGCTGCGCAGTCTGGCAGATTTGGGGCAGCAGATTTCCAAAGCGCGCCATCTCATCCGCAAACAGCCAAAATTCTATTGGGGCTACCGCCTTTTCGCGAACACCTATTCGCAAATCCTTTTGGATCCACTCACAGACGTGGATTTGCGGGAAAATGTAATCAGCAATCTGGATAGCGATCGCGGCATATTGGAACAAGGCCTAACCATCTGGTCTGGAGACGATTACCTGCATCTGGCGCTCTTTCATCACCAAGCCGCGTTGGGCAAAGACGAACTTGCTGAAATGCAACTCCTGGCGCTTTCTGACCCCACCGTGATTGAAACAAATTTCCACCACGTTTTTGAATTTATTGAAGCCACAGGCCGGCTTCAAGCTTTTGAAAAGCTCTTTCCCACAGCGGTTTCCCTGGCTATCTCCAAAGGTGAGGTAGCGGCTTCGGATAGCCTGGCATACTACCAGTTTTACTGGCTGGAAGCGCTGAAAAAAGCCCAGGCTTGGGACAGAATGAAAGCTTATCTGGATATCTGGCCGCAGCTTAAAGCCAATCCCGAACACCTGCGCACCCGCATCCTGATGCACCTCGGCTTGAACGAGAAAACGGAGGCTCTGACACTTTTGGAACAAGCACTCACGCAAGGCATCATCATCTATCCGGAAGCGGCTTCAGATGAGGCTTACAGCGCCTTGCAAAACCTGCCGGATTTCGCCATGCTGATGATTGCCGCGAAAGAAGATTGGGACGCCAAAAAACCGCAGCGGCGGGAAAAGGTTTTAAAGGATAGAACAGCCATTCCGCTGCCATTTGAGTATTTGAGCAAACCCGATGGCAGCCCCCTGCATCCAAATGATTTTCAAGGAAAGCTGCTGATTCTGGATTTTTGGGCGCGTTGGTGTGAGCCTTGTTTGCAGAGTTTGGCAAGGTTGCAAAATTGGAGCAAAGATAAAGAGGATGTGAGCCTGATTTCAGTGAACGTGTGGGAAAGTCCCTTGGACAGACCAGAGATTATTGAATTCATCCAAAAACAGGGTTTTGGAACAGAATTGCTTTTTGGCGAAGGAGATGTCTCCCAAATTTGGGGCTTTGGCGCCATACCTTGGATTTGCGCCATAGATGCTGATGGCCGCATAGCTTTCAGCCTCAGCGGAAATAGTCCTGTTCTGGAAGAAACCTTGGATTTTTGGCTTGAAGCTTTGAGGGAGGAGATGTGAAGTTCCTGAAAGATCTGCTGACCCCTCAGGAACAGTCCGCACTCCTGCTAATCTGCGGGCTGACGCTTTTGGGTTTGTTGGGTGGGCGTTTACTCAATCCGGGAAGCCCGCTCAGCGCGGTTGCTGCAAATGAAGCCTCCAAACCTGAACTTTTATCCGAAGCCCTGGAAGAAGACAAACCCGTCCAAATAGACATCCGCAGCGCCTCCAAAGAAGAGCTGATGCTGCTCCCCGGCATCGGGGAAAAACGTGCCCAGTTGATTATCGACCACCGAAAAAGCAAACCCTTTCAAAGCACGGATGATTTGCTTCAAATCAAGGGTATCGGCGAAAAAACCCTGGCTAAAATGCTGCCTTCACTTTTGCCTTTCGGCTCTCCATCTTTAAAACTGGCAGAGGTTTCTGAACCTGGCGAAGTGGTTGAACTGGTGGGCAGCCTGAAAACTCAGGAAAGCGCTAAGAAAGCCAGAGAAAAGAAACCTGCGAAAGTGCCCAAAAGTGAAATGACCAACGTGGTAAATATCAACACCGCCGGACTTGGTGAGCTTTGCACCCTGCCCGGTATTGGAGAAACGAAGGCACAGACAATTATAGATTACCGTAATGAAAATGGGGCTTTTGAGAGCATTGAGGACATCGTGAAAGTGAAAGGGATTGGTCCTAAAACTCTGGAGAAAATGCGCCACCGGCTCAAAATTTGAGTTCAGCAGATAGCAACATAGCAGGGTAAATCTCGAACTTCCAGCCTATAGATGGCCTCGGCACCCAATTCAGGCCAGGCAAATAGTTCGAAAGAAAGAACCGATTCCGCCAAGAGCGCTGAAATTCCTCCGCAGCAAACCAAATAAAGCGCCCCGTGTTTTCTGATGGCATCCTCAACTTCCGCCGATCTTTCTCCCTTGCCAATCATGATTTTCAGTCCTTGCTCCAAAAGTGGAATGGTATATGGATCCATGCGACTGGAAGTGGTGGGCCCAATCGCGCCACAAACTTTTCCCGGCGGCGTGGGAGAAGGACCGCAGTAAAACAGAGCAGTACTGGATAAATCAAATGGAAGTTCAGATTTTCGGGCAATGATTTCCACCAAACGCTTGTGGGCTTGGTCACGCGCTGTATAAAGCACACCGCTCAACAGAACCTTGTCACCGGGTTGTAAAACAGCGAATTCCTCCGACTTCAAAGGCAGTAATAGATTATGTTGTCGCACTTTATATCTCCGAAAACACCCTATGTTTCACGTGAAACATCGATTTTTCTGCTGGTCACACGGTGCGCATGACAGTCGATATTAACCGCCACAGGCAAAGACGCGATGTGGCAAGGTTTGGTGAGAATTGAAACCTTCAGAGCGGTGGTGCTTCCCGCGAATCCCATCACACCTTTACCCTTTCGGTTGATTCCAGCCAAAATACGCTGTTCCATCGCACGCAGTTCTATATCCTGCTGTTCAGCGGGAACAAGCAAGGCTTTTTTTGCCAGGATGGCGCATTCTTCAAAATTTCCCCCAATACCTACTCCCACAAAAACTGGGGGGCAGGGACGTCCGCCGGCTTCCACCACGTTTTGAATCACGAATTCCTCCACACCTTGCATCCCCACGCCGGGTAAAAGCATTTTAAGCACGCTGCAATTCTCTGAACCGCCGCCTTTTAAGGCAAAATGAAGCCTAAGCTCATCACCCGGAACCTGTTCCAAATGCAGGATGAAGGGCAGGGTTTCCTTCTTTTCAAAATTTGTCTCACGCAGTGGATCCCAAGCAATGGAATCCCGGAGATAGAACTTTTCCCAAGCCTCCGCTGCCGCGGCACCGATTATTTCCTCAAGATTTCCACCCTCAATCAAAACTTCATTTCCCAGTTCCGCAAAAACAACCAGAAGTCCAGTATCCTGGCAGAGAGGTATAGATTCCCTCAGGGAAAGTTCATGATTTTTCAGAATGGATTCCAACATGTCCCGCGCAATTTCATCTTTTTCCCGAACCAGGGCTTCTTGCAAGAGCAATTTTGTTTCGGGATGCGGCGCGCGATAAATTTCGCCGATGGCATCCAGGACCTGTTCCCGGATTTGGCTTGCCTGAACCCGCTTTTTAGCCATTTTCATTTAAACCGCCAAAATGGACTGTTTTAGAGGTTTTTGCATTAAACTCAACACTTGTCTCCACCCTAACCCTTTTTACGCACCAGAAGATACTTTAGAAGCAGGTCTTCCAGCGGGGTGGCTGTGCTAACCGCGTTGTATTCTATCTGGTATTGGTGACAGCCTTTCTTGAGTTTTTGGATATGCTCGGAATAACTTTCCAGATATTCTTTGCGAATTTGCCAAGGATTTACGGTAATCTTTTCGCCGGTTTCGCTATCCACAAATTCTGTCTCACGCTTGAAGTCGAAATTGTCCTCCTGGATGTCCGCAATGTGGAAAACCAAAACTTCATGGTGTTGGGAACGGAAATGTCGCAGTCCATCAATCACGCGGTCGGGGTCATCCAGCAAATCAGAAATCAGGATGATGAGGCTGCGTTTGCGGATGCTTTGCGCGGCCTTGTGCAGATTTTCCAACAGGCGCGTGGAATCCTTTGGCTCCAGTTCCGCCAACACACGAAAGATTTGTGAAAGGTAGCCCCTGTATGCCTTTGGCGGCAACATCGAGGTGATGGTTTCGTTGAAAGTTATGAGACCCGCGGCATCTTTTTGACCAATCATGAGCCAGGACAGCGCCGCCGCCAAACGGCAGGCGTAATCAATCTTGCTGCTCTTTCCCGAAGCGTAGAACATGGAGCGGGAATGATCCAAAATGATGTGGCAGCGCAGGTTTGTCTCTTCTTCAAAGCGCTTCACATAGTAGCGGTCGGTTTTGGCGACGATTTTCCAATCGATATTTTTAACCGGATCGCCGCTGTTGTATTCACGATGATCCGCAAATTCCACGCTAAAACCGTGGTAGGGGGATTTATGCAATCCTACCAAAAAACCTTCCACAATCATCCGCGCCTGAAGCTGATAGCGCTTCAGTTTTGCCGCGGTTTCCTCTGTGAGCAGCGTCAAAACCTTATTCCTTGGGCTTTCCCTTGTAAAGAATACCGAATGGGATGATGATAGCGTAGGCAATCACCAAAATCACCGGCGAAATCGCAATCTCATTTTTGGCCATGATGATGTAGCCGATTATGAGCAGCAGCAGCGCCACTCCCAAAATGATATAGTTAATCGGGCCAAGTTTGAGCCGTTCCTTGTCTTTGGACATTTTTTCTCCCGTTTTATTGCAAGTTATATTGCGCGTCGTAGCTGTGGAAGGCGTCCCGCACCCGCTCGTATGCCAGGTCAGACAATTCGCTGCGGTTTCGCGTCGGATCAAATTCCAGCGGGTCCAGGAAGCAGAGTTCCGCTTCCAGCTTTCGCGCCATCAAATTCCAATAGTATTTCAAAAAATTTATGCCTTCATACCAACTGACCACGGAGCGGTTCTCGTCCGTAATTGGTTTTCCATCCAGCCTCTTATAGCGGATACAGGCAGGTAATACCGTGCTTCCCGCATCAACCGCAACCTGGAAAAGCGAGCGCCAAAATTCTTTCACGGTGGAACCATCCGTGCCAGCTTGTTCAGGAAAAAGCACCACCTTAAAGCCGGAACTCAAAACTTCGGTGAATCTCTTTATTTCCTGGGGAAGGTTGACTTTTTTCTTGCGGTCTGTATAGAGGCAACCGCCGTTGCGAACGATGCTTCCCAGCACTGGCGTCTCACTCATCTGGGTGGAAGTGATAAATACATATTTTTCCACCGCGCCCAGGATGAAAATATCCAAAAAGGACGAATGGTTCGACACCACCAGATATTTTTCACCTGTCAGCCGAGCCAAAAGCTCGGGGTTTTTCACTTTTAATTTTACGTTAAATGAACGCAAAAACCAATTGGCAGCGCGTTTGGTGTTCTTGATCTCTTTTTGGCGTCGTTTTACTGAATCCCGGTTAAAAAGCCGAATAAAGAAAGACCTTGCAAAAAAATCGCATAAAATAATAATATGCCAGAGGACTTGCAGGATCTTGATTATCCATTTCACTTTTCTATCTCCTGTGTTCTGCTTTTTACGATATTTTGTCAATTTATCCATTAGGCGCCGGCGCTGCTTTCTGTCAAGGATTTTCGCTCAAAACAATCTCTTTTTTTCACCCAACAAAAAACCCCGCAGCGTCTGCCACGGGGTTCCATCTTAGGATTTGTGATTGTTATTTCATGATGACCATCTTTTTGGTCTGATTGAAGGAAGGAGTCTGCAGTTTGTAGAAGTAGATTCCGCTGCCAACTGTGGCGCCGCGTTGATCTTTACCGTTCCAAACGATGCTGTGGCTGCCTTGGTCAAGTTTGTAGGATCTCACCAATTGACCGTTGAGGTTATAGATGTTCAGTTCACCGCTTTCACCAGCCTTGAGGGCAACTTCGATATTGGTTCTGCTGCCAGCCTTGAAGGGGTTGGGATAGGCATTTTTCATGGAGGTGACTTCAGGCAGCACGGGTGGCACGTTTCCTTCCACGGTCACGCTCACGGGACCATGGAAATCGCTGCCCAGATATTCCACCGCTTCCAGCCAATAGTGGTAGGTTTGGCCGATCTCGACGCTGTTGTCCGTAATTCTGTAGCTTTGAGCCGTGCTGGTATTTGTGGCAGGAATAAGCACAGGTGTGATCAGGATGGCGCCGCTTTGGTTGGTACTGCTGTTGCGATGCACGCGGTAGCCGATCATGTGATTTTCGCTCTGGCTCACCCAGTTCAGTTCAACGTTGTTGATCGCATTCACCGTGGCTGTGAAGCTGCTAAGTTCCACAGGAGTCACGACAACCGCGATAACAGGGATCTGATCCCCGGCTCCCGGATCGGTGACTTCCAGAGGTTGCCACGTACGGCCGCCACCTTCAAAGTGGTAGCTTTCCTTCCAGGTCTTCGGAAAGTCCGGTATAGGCAAAAATGCCATCTTCATTCGTGTAACCAACTAATTCACCATTGTGATAAACTGCCACCATCGGGGTGGGCGGGTTGGTGATGAAATAGATGGTAATTGCTTCAACTTCATGAAGTTCCGCATAAAAAGCAAAGGCCAGGTCATCATCGATATCGTCGCGGGAATTGCCGGAACTTACTTTCGCCATATCTTTCAGCAGGTTACGGTCAGCCGTTTTGGCGTCAATACCATAATGTTCATATTGATAGGAGTGGATGTTTCCACCGCTGCCGGGTGCCCACATGAACAAGTGGTCATCACCATAAGCAATGGCCTGGGCTGAGAACCAGCCTTCCTGAATATCCACTTCTTCGGGAAGCTCAATCTCATATTTATAGATGTTCCAAGTGACTTCAAGAAACTCCCATTCCACGCTTTCCACGAAGGTGGTTGTTGCCATCACATCGTAGAACATGTAATCGGGTTCCTCCCAATCCATTTCGCCATCCAGGTAAGTTAAAACAAAGCCAAGGCCAACCGGCGCACCCGTTTCGCCATCAACGGCAATCACATTCAGATCAGGATCCAGGATTTCATAGGAATTTTCGTAAGCCCAGCCTCCGGGAACAAAAATGGTGGCCAGTTCGTCGCCTGCATTGGCAAAGAAGGTGTATGTATCGGGGCCGGTTCCGCTGGATATGGTCAGATTCTCCAAAACAAGAACTCCATCCACATAAACGCTGAGCCTGCCGCCGCTCCAGCCATCGCCCCATTCATCATAGAGGTTCAGTGTGTAGGTTCCTGTGCTCGGCGCAAACAGCGCTTCAGGCACAAATATACCCACGGGAGCCACCCAATCACCGCCGTCCGTGGCAATGACATTCATGTCCGGATCCAAAATTTCATACCAGTTTTCATCTGCATAATCTCCAGCAGTGTAGCGGGTTGAAATTTCATCACCCTCATTGGCAAAGAAAGTGAAATCGGCATATTCTGGACCGCTGCCAAGCGAGATGGCGTCCAAAACGACGACCCCATTCACCATCACATCCAGACAGCCATAATCCCAGCCATCTAAATATCTGTCAAACAATCTCACGGTGTAGGTGCCGGTGACAGGCGCCAAAAGCGGCTGTTTGGGTTCGGTCCAATGGCCTTCAGGTTTGCCGTAAAATCTTACGATGAAAGGCTCTTCTTCGTTTGCCACGGAAGGAACCCAGCCGAAGCTTGTCCAGTTTCCGGGTGTGCCATAAAACTCCACTTTTTTGATTGCTTCGGTGAGGCCTTCGAATTCATCATTCATCCAATAGTTGACACCAAGCTCATAGTGAACCGTACTGGTATACAAATCCTGGGGGTTGGGCACATACGGTTGATTGAAAATCTGCTGATACTGCGCTGACAACATGCCAAAGGCAAACAAAGCCAGCACAGCGGTAAAGATACTAAGTTTTTTCATAACAGTCTCCTGTTTTAATAATGGTTGAGGGCGGAAATAATCCTGCACCCACGTTATCGAAAGCCTGTGAAACCTTAGGTTCCCAGAGCTTTCGTTTTTCATGATCTATGTTTAGCTCCCGTTTTGAAAAACAGGAGCGATTATTTTCGCTATAAAAACCTTGATATCCAGCTTTTAGAGGCATTTTTCAATGAATTGTGATTCGGCTTTTCCTAATCATTTACACTCTATTAAATACATTATATGCTGAATATTGATTGAGACAAACCTTTTAAACCCTCAAACGAATCTTGGAAAACCACCTGATGGCGAAATATGACCCGCTTTCCATCAAAGCGCTGTAACAACTACACAAGTGTAATGCGTTTTATTGCCTTAATCTGTTTGCTTGAACAGCTATCGCTCCAAAGTGGCAAAAAGCTCCGCGCGCTGGGTTTTGGAAATGCTGTGTAGCTGCAAATCAAGCTTATGATGCTGTTTCAAAAGTTCCAAAAACAATTTTGACGCCTTTTCCCCGGCTTTCAGCATGGTTTTCCACTCTTGCACAAACTCACCCTTGTTCCAATAAAGATTGATGATTTTGGCAAGTTCCTGCAGTTTTGCCATTTGCTCGAAACTCAGCGCATCCGTGGCAAGCACCTGCCAGGGCGGGCTGCCTTGCCAGATATAGCCGCGTTCCCTGGCGATCTGAAGCATGGGGGTTTCGGGCAGGATTTTCAGCATGCCGAGCTGGATTTCGGCGGGAAAGGTGGAAGCCAGTTCGTCCACACTGCGCAGGACAGAGCTGTATTTTTCACCGGGAAGGCCTGCCAGAAGGTCGGCATGGACGCAGATTTGGGTACGCTCACGCAGGGCATTCAAAATTGATTTCGCCTTGGCCCAGTTTGAGGCGCGGCCGCAAGCCCGGGCAACAGCGGCATCGATGGTTTGGATGCCAATTTCAAAGCGAATCCGCTGCGGGGGCACCCGTTCCAAAATGCGCAGGTCTTCTTCGCTGATTAATTCTGGATAGATTTCAAAATGGTATTCGCAGCGGGCGGGATTTTTGATGGCATAATCCCAAATTAAGCGCGCCAGCCGTGGCTGCGCGTTGAAGCTGCGATCCACAAATTTAAGGGTGCGAGGCTGCAGAGCGAGCAGGGCGTCCAACTCTTGGAACAGTTTTTTGCGGTCGGTTGCGGAATCTGGATTGAAGCGCGCTTCGTTGCGGTCATCCAAGGCGGAAAGGCAATAGGCACAATGGTATGGACATCCGCGCGAGCTTTCGTAATAGACCAGTTTATTTTGCAGGGTGGATTTATCCGCGCGTCGATAGGGAAAAGGAAGCTCGCGCAGATGCGGCGCTGGCAGTTCGTAAACCCCTGTGGGCAGGGAGAATCCAGCCTCTGCCAGCTTGCGAATCGCGCCCTCTCCGGGACCTTTGACGATAAAATCGAAAACTTCGGGGAAGGCTTCTCCGCGTCCGGCTTCGGGGCCGCCCAAAACTGTTTTCACCCCGGGTAGAACTTTCTTCAGTTCCCGCGCCAATTCAAAAACCACTGAGCTGTTCCAGATATAGGCTGAAAAGCAGGCTATATCAGGCTTTTCACGATAAACGCGGGTCAGGATGTCAAAAAGCGGTTCGGAAAGCGTGAACTCCAACAGGCTGATGGAATATGGCAAACCGCGCAAGTTTTCCCGCAGAATATAAAGCGATGGGTTGCTTTGATACCAGGCGCTGTTCAGCCCAATCAGGCAGATTCTACTTTTCTTGTTCAGGACGCGATTCTCCTTTTTTGGCAAAATGAGCGCAAGCCCTGCCCTTGTCAAGGAATTTGAGCGCTGACCCGCGCGAATGCTGTTGCCCATCAGGATATCCATGTTTTATTAAGCAGAAAAAAAGCGCCGGGTTTTTGGGCTTCCCGGCGCTTCATTCTTCACTTTTTTAGGAAGGAGAAGGAGATGATTTGAAGTACTTTCTTTTATTTACCGTTATTGTCCCAGATCCCGCTGCATCACTCTGCGAGTGTGGCGGAAGTTTTGCATGGGGGTCATTTTGCTTTTGCGGCTGGGGGTGGGGTTGTTGCGTCCATTAGGGCGCCCATAGCGGACTTCTTCATATTTGGGCTGGAATTTCTCACGCTGTTCAGGGGTGAGTTCTTTCAAAATCTGTTCCTTGTGTTCCAGTTGGGTGCTTGATTTGACGCGCATTTTTTCATGGAGCTGGTCGTTCAGCTTTTGCGCGGCTTTAAAATCGCTGGCCTTGAGGGCTTGATTCATGTCAATACGCAGGTTCTCAATCTCGGCGTTCACGCTGTTCATCGCCTTTTTCTGGTTGGTTTGCAATTGCGTAATCTTGCTGTTTTGGGCTTCGGTGAGGTTCAGTTCCTTCATCATATCTGTGCAGACTTCAGCGGCTTCGGGCATGGGTTGGCTGAGAGCGCGGGAGCCGTGTTTGCGTTGGATTTGGGGATAATCTTTTCCTTGCGCGGCAAGCATGCCAGCCACAAGCAGTATTCCGAGGGTTATAATCACATATTTTTTCATTGTTTGTTTCTCCTGTTGTTTCGTCTTTCTTCGAACCTTTTCATGCGTTCAAGGCGCGTGTTAAAGTGTTCTTCCGCCTCTTGGGCACTCAGGTTTTTGCGGTATTCAAGCAACTTATGGCCCATGGCGCGTTCCAAATCGCTTTGCGCCAGGATGGACCGATCGATTATTGAAAGGATTTCAGTTTCGTTTACGGGATCTTTGGCCATTTCCTGCATCAGTTCCTTTTTTATGGCATAAAAATCTTCGCGCAGCTTGATGACTTCAGGGTCGGTATGCTCCGGAGATTCTGGCCTTTCCTGTCCACGTTCGTTGGGTGGGCCGGGACGATAATGATGGGAAATGTGGTTCTGGCGATAGATTTTCATCACGATGAACCCGCCAATGATTCCGAGATTCAAAAACAGCGAGAAAAGCAGCAAAATGGTCGTCAGTCGTTTGCTCATGGAGGCCTCCTTTTAGAACAAATCCGCTGTGACGGTGCTTTCACCGAAGGCCGCAACATCGCGGTTATCGGTGTTTTGGTTTTGCTGCGAGTATATCTCGGCGGCATTTTCGGGAAGGGGATTGACGTTTGGATAGGCGGTTTTGCCGATGGCAACGCCAAGAATCAGGCTGAGAGCCACCGCCGCGAGCGCGGGTATGGTCTGGAAACCACGGGCACGTTTAAGATGTACGCGCCGGCTTTCGTGGGCGGAAATTTGATCCATAATGCGGTGGTGGAGCCAGCCGGGAAATTCCGGTTGGGTCTCAGCGTTCAGGATCTGCCGCAGGCGGATGCCGTCCTCTCGATAGGCACGACAAGCCGCGCAATTTTGCAGATGCAGATCCAGCGCGCGGTCTTTCCCCAGCTCGTTATCAAGCTGAAGTTCGATCAAGCGTTTAGCTTTGCTGCATCTCATGGTTTCCTCTCTTTGGCTTCCAAAATGGCAAGCCGCTTTTTGTGTTTCATAATCTATACTCTCCCTTCACGTCTATCCTTCAACAATTTTTTCCGCAGTTGCTTTTTTGCCCGTACGAGCAGCGATTCCACCGCCTTCACGCTGATGCCAAGTTGTTCTGCCATTTCCTTATAGCTCAACTTTTCAAAATATTGAAGTTGAATCACACTGCCCAAACGTGGAGGCAGTTCTCGGATGGCGGCATGCAAAAGGCTGTGGTCGGGCTCGGGTTGGGGGACGTTTTTATCCGGATAACGGTCGAAAGTGCTGGGTTCAACCTGGACAAAACGGTTTTTTTGCTTCAGGAAGGTCATGCTTTTATTGTAGGCAATGCGGTAAACATAGGCCAGAGCTGTGGCTTCCTCCACGCGGTCAATATGCTCATAAAATGAGATAAAGACCATCTGGACCACGTCGTTGGCGTCGTGGTCGTTGCCCAAAAGCGTCAATAGATAGTGATATATCCGCTTGAAATGGGCGTTCATGAAGTCTTCAAACTGCTCTTTTCTCATATACCAAACCTTGCAAACAATACTAAGCTAAGGATAAGATACTGCAAAAATTTAGCGCGGCACTTGTCAAGATTTTTCAAAAAAGGAACGCTGATGAAGGGGGAAAATGCGGTTGGCGCGGGGGTTTATTTGTAACACAGGATTTGTTTTACGTTTTCCTGACTTCCTCCCATAACCCGCCAGATTTGACGGCACAGTCTTTTCCGTTTAGATTATTTGCAAAACTGAAATATGGAGTGATAAAATGAAAGTACTGGTCCTATTCTATTCCGCGTATGGACACATATATGAGCTTGCCAAGGCTGTTGCCGAGGGAGCCAAAACCGTTGAGGGCGTTGAAGTTGAGATCAAACAGGTGCCCGAAACCCTTCCCGCAGAAATCCTGGAAAAAACCGGCATGGTTAAAACCAGGGCGGCTTTTGAGCACATTCCCGTAGCCACCATCCAGGACTTGGCTGAAGCGGACGGCATCATCTTTGGAACGCCCACCCGCTTTGGCAGCATGGCTTCCCAGATGAAAGCCTTTTTGGACGGCACCGGCAGCCTTTGGGCAAAAAATTCCCTCACCGGAAAAGTTGGTTCGGTTTTCACCAGCACCGGCACCCAACATGGAGGGCAAGAAACAACCATCCTCACCTTCTACCCCGTTTTACTGCATCATGGCATGATTGTGGCGGGCCTGCCCTACGATTTTAAAGGTCAATCCCGCATGGACGAAATTACAGGCTGTTCGCCATACGGAGCCAGCACCATTGCTTCCGCCAAGGACAGCCCCACCGAAAACGAACTTGAAGGAGCGCGTTTCCAAGGCGCCTACGTCGCGGACATCGTACGCAAGTTGAAAAGCTGATTATCGTTGACACAATCCGGGGATTCCCAAAGTTTGTAATGAACAAAAAGGAGTCCCCGAAAATGTTTCAAAATATACGCCTTGTGGCGCTTACGAGCCTGTTTATCTTGCTGTGGGTGGGCTTGGCGGCTCTCTTGGAGCCGGCTGAGATTGAACAACTGCAGCAAATGTTGGAAACAGCGGACTTGGAGGCCTCTTCCCTCTGCTTCGAAAAAGACTGGGATTTAAGCTGTAAATATAAGCTGGATTGGCAATTGCGCCAGTTGCAAAACCCCTGGCAGGCTTTTGAGGATTTGCGGGAATTGGGTGACGCCTGCCAGCTTGAGGAGCCAGAATCCGTTCCCGAGCTGCTTTGCAAACTGGGCGGCATCGCTTTCAATTTGGATGGGGAAATGTTCAGACAAATTTACCCCACTGCCAAATCCATGTATTTGGAGCAGTTACGTTTGCAGGTGCGCAAGCCCGCCGATATTTTTGGCTGGCTGGAGCTGTATCTTGACCCCTTGGTGGAGGAAGTTCAATCCGCTTTCGCCGAGTTTTCGCCTCAGGAAAAAAAGGAACTGCTCAGTTTTTGGATTTGGCATTTCATTGAAAGCGAGGATGCGGATTTTTATGAAAACTATTGTCAGCAGCAGGGTTTACCGCAATATGAAGAACTGGATCCGCCCACCGTGCGCGAGCTTCCCGAAAAATTGGACCGGCGCAAATTGCTGCGAGCTGGCGTCCGCGGTCTGGCGCTTTCCGACGCAGTGGTGGAACACGCTTCCAGCCTGGAATTTAAGCATAAAAAGCCCCTGGTTCGCAAAAGTCGTCACGGTTTGATGGTGATTGGGACTACCGGTCGGGATTTCTATCCGCTCAAAGGCCATGAGAATGAACCCATCTGCTTTTTGCTGGATCCTGCCGGAAATGATACCTATGAGGATGGACTGGTTTTTTCCCAGGATTTCAGCCTCTTGATCGATATGGCTGGAAACGATCTCTATGAATTTACCCAGCCCGCATCGGCTTTTCACAGCTCTTTTGGCATCGGCTTTTCCTATGACCTCGATGGGGACGATCTTTACCGCACGGGTGATTTTTCTTTTTCCGCTTTCATGGGCATAAACCTGCATCAAGACAAGCGCGGTGACGATATCTATCAAAGTGGACTTTTTTCCCAAGGCGCGGCAATGTTTGGAATTTCCGCGCTAATCGACCACAGCGGCAACGACAACTATCAAGCCAGCGTTTCCGCCCAAGGTTTGGGCAGCACTTTGGGCGCCGGAGTTTTGATTGATTTGGAAGGTGCGGACAACTATAGCCTGGGTGGCAAATACTATCATGAACCCCTTATGCCGCTGGATTTTATCACCCTGGGACAGGGCATGGGAATGGGTCTGCGTCCCCACCTTGCCGGTGGATTGGGCTTGCTTTATGATGGCGCCGGAAACGACCACTATCTGGGTGGAGTTTACGCTCAGGGTTCGGGCTACTGGTATGCCACCGGCGCGCTCATAGATCGCAGTGGCAATGATGTTTACAACGCCATTTACTATCCCCAGGGCTCCGGAATCCACCTCGCCTGCGGATTTTTGGTGGATCACGAAGGCGACGATGCCTATTACAGCCGTCACGGACCAGGCCAGGGTGCTGGTCACGACTGGGGTTTGGGCATTTTATTCGATGGCGGCGGAAATGATGCCTATTCCATCGAAGGCGGAAATGGCTTGGGGCTCACAAACTCTGTGGGAATCTTTGTTGACCGCAGCGGAAACGACCGCTATGAGCGCCAAAATCCTCAAAGCTATGGCAGCGCGAATTTTGTGCGCAGCGCAGGCGGAATCGGGCTTTTCCTGGATGCCGGCGGCGAAGACAGTTATCCAGACAGTCTCAAAGCCAACAACAAAACCTGGCAGCAGGGAACCTATGGTATTGGCCGTGATATCGATTTAAATCCAGTTGAAAAAACCGCGATTGAAGAACTGGCAGAAGCGGAGCCTTTGCCGGATGAAAATGACAGCATTGAAGAGATCTTTGCCGCAGCCGCAGAGTGGGAAGTTGGCTCCGCCGTACAGCGGGTTCGCAAAGCCCGCGAAATCCTGATTGCCCGCGAAGATGAAGCCATTGTCTACATCCTGGAAAACAAACTCAACACCTCCTCCGCCCTGCAATTTCGCGCTCTGGAAGCCTTGACAAAAAGTTCCCAAGCCTTTCGCGCTGAGCTGTACAAGGCAATCGATTTGCCGGACAGCCTGGCAGCGAAAAACGCTCTTTCCCTCATTGCCGGTGTGGGCGACAGCCTTTTGGTGGAGCCGGTTCAGCGCCTTTTAGCCCAGAAAAAGTATGAAACGACCTGCATTTCTGTGTTGGCAGGTGTCGATAGCGCCCGTAGCGTGGAACTTTTGAGCGCATACATCTTCCATCCCAGCGAGCGGTTCCGCTATCTGGCTGCGCGTTCATTAAAACAAATAACCCACCCCAGCGCCCGTGAAACTCTGGAAAAAATGCGTAAAGACCGCTCTTTTTTGGTTCAATCCCTTCTGCGCCATCTACCTTTGGAAAATTCTGAATGAGCGTGGAAAGAGACATTTTTCAAAAATATCTGCGGGAGTTGCGGCTCGCGGAGCCGGAAGCTTTGCTGGAAAGTTTTGACCTCTATCACAGCCTATTGCTGGAAGCGAACGCCGGTCTGAACCTCTTTTCCCGCGCCACGCCGCCATCCGAACTGTGGACAAAGCATTTCCTTGACAGCCTGCTGCCTTTGAATTGCGTGGATTTTACAGGTAAAAATGTGCTGGATTTTGGCACTGGTGGCGGTTTGCCTGGCATTCCCATCAAATTGGCTGTTCTGCAGTGCCGCATGACCCTGCTGGATTCCACCCGCAAGAAAATCCTGGCTGTGGAAAAAATGATTGCCAAGCTGGAGCTAAAAGACTGCAAGACAGTCTGTTCCCGCCTCGAAGATTTTCGGGGAGAAAGCTTTGATCTCATCCTCTGCCGGGCTGTGAAATTGGAGGAACGCTATCACGCGTCCCTGCGCCGGCTTTTGAAGCCAAACGGCCAATTGATTATTTATAAAGCCAGGGAAATCGCAGACATCGAAGCCCTCAAACCCAGGCAGTTATTGCGAGTGGAGCTTCATCACGGCACCCGCGCCATTTTTACTCTGTCTAGAAATAGTTTGAAGAAATGAAGATAATATGGCAAGAATAATTACGATTGTGAACCAGAAAGGCGGGGTGGGCAAAACCACCACCGCGGTCAATGTGGCCGCCGGGCTTGCCGTGCTGGAAAAGAAGACTCTGCTGATAGATTTTGACCCTCAAGGCAACGCCACCAGCGGAGTTGGCATCGATAAAGACAGCTTGAAAACTCAAATTTATGATGCCCTCATCGGTGAGGTTCCCCTGGCCGAAACCGTGATGAAAACTGACACCCAAAATCTGTGGTGCGTTCCGGGGAACATCGATCTCACCGGCGCCGAAATTGAATTGGTGCAGGAATTTGCCCGTGAACACAGGTTGCGTGAAGCCTTGCAGCCGGTTTTACCGGATTATGACTATGTTATAATTGACTGTCCCCCATCTTTGGGTTTGCTCACTGTAAACGCCCTCACCGCCGCGAGCGATCTTTTGGTTCCCATCCAGTGTGAATACTATGCCCTGGAAGGAGTTAGCCAGCTTCTCTCCACCATTCGCCTCATCCAAAAAAGCCTGAATCCAAACCTCAACATCATCGGCATCCTGCTCACGATGTTTGACCGGCGCGTAAACCTTTCCATGCAGGTGGCAAAAGAGGTTCGGCACTATTTCAAAGACAAGGTTTTTCGCACCATCATCCCTCGCAACATCAAACTCACCGAAGCGCCAAGCTTTGGTAAACCCATATTTTTGTATGACATACGTTCTCCCGGTGCCATGAGTTATCTGAATTTGGCGACGGAGATAATCGAAAGGACGGCAAAATCATGAACGAACGTCTTGGACGCGGCCTGAGCGCCCTCATCCCCAACAGCCCTGAAAGCCAATCCCAATCCGGATTGGGCACTCTGCCTGTGAATCAAATCCGCGCCAATCCACATCAGCCCCGGCGCAATTTCGACCCCGAAGCCCTGGCAGAATTGGCTGATTCCATCAAAGCCAACGGCATCATCCAGCCCCTCATTGTGAACAAAACTGAAGGCAGTGAATACGAGCTTATCGCTGGGGAAAGACGCCTCCAAGCTGCCAAACTTGCCGGGCTGGAAAGCGTTCCCGTCGTTATCCGCAGCGTGAGCGAAAAGGAACAGCTCCAGCTCGCCATCGTGGAAAACGTACAGCGGGAAGATTTGGACCCAATAGAGGAAGCGCTTGCCTATCAAACGCTTGCGGATGATTTTTCCCTCAGCCATCAGGAAGTGGCAGCCATCGTTTCGCGCGACCGCGCTACCGTGAGCAACAGTATCCGCCTGCTCAAACTGCCCTTCGAAGTGCGCGACATGGTTTCCGGAGGAATCATCAGCCCCGGTCACGCCCGAGCTGTTTTGGCTGTGGAGCCAGAACTGCAGCGCCAATTCGCGCAACACCTTGTCCAATATCGTCTTAACGTGCGTCAAGCGGAGGAAAAAGCGAAAAGCTTCGCCCGTGATTTAAACAAAAAACCCCTGCCACCAGCCGATTTGGTGCAAACCAAGATTCTCACCCAGGAGCTTCAAAGCGCGCTGGGTTTGAAAGTGAAAATTAACGACCGCGGAGGCAAAGGCAAAATCACCCTCAGTTACAGCAATCCCGAGGAACTGGAAACACTTAGAAAACTGATTAAAAATTCAAAGGAGAATACATGAACAGGATCATCGTTACCGGTGGCGCTGGCTTTATTGGTGCCAATTACATCCATCACCTTTTTGCCGATCCCGATTTCAAGGGAAGCGCGTTAAACTTGGACAAGCTCACCTACGCCGGAAACCGCGAAAGCCTGGAGCCGATTGAAAAGGCTTTTCCAGATCGTTATTTCTTTGAAGAGACAGATATTTGCGACGCCGAGCAAGTTGCCCGCGCTTTTGCGGAATTCAAGCCGGACACGGTGGTAAATTTTGCCGCGGAATCCCATGTGGATCGTTCCATCGATGGACCCATGGAATTCATCCAGACAAACCTTGTTGGCACTGCTGTGATGCTGGATAACGCGCTGCGCTATTGGCGCAATTTGGATGAATCCGGCAAAGCCAAATTCCGCTTCCATCACGTTTCCACAGATGAAGTTTTCGGTTCACTGGGCGACGAAGGCCTCTTTATCGAAACCACGCCCTACAATCCTTCTTCACCATATTCCGCCTCCAAAGCGGGTTCCGACCACCTCGTGAGAGCCTGGCACCGCACTTTTGGCTTGCCCGTTCTCATCTCGAACTGCTCAAACAACTATGGCGGCTTTCAATTCCCTGAAAAATTGATCCCGCTCATGATACTCAACTGTTTGGAACACAAACCATTACCCGTTTACGGGCAAGGTTTGAACGTGCGTGATTGGCTGTATGTGACCGACCACTGCGATGCCATCAACACCATCGTCCACAAAGGCAAACTGGGAGAAACCTATAACATCGGCGGACACAACGAGATACGCAACATCGACATCGTGAAGGGCATCTGCAAGCTCCTGGACGAAATCCGCCCTTCTGACAAGCTTTCATCTTACACAGAGCTAATCACTTACGTTGCCGACCGCCCCGGTCATGACTTCCGCTATGCCATCGACGCTTCAAAAATCCAAAATGAACTGGGCTGGACACCAAAGGAAACCTTCGAAACCGGCATCCGCAAAACCGTGATGTGGTATCTGGAAAACCAGGATTGGTGGCAGTCCATTCAGCAGCGAAAATATCGCCAGGAACGCTTGGGCTTGGGAAAATGAGACCCTGAAAAATATTGCGGGATTTTGCCCACAAAGCTGTCTTGATAGATAAAACAAGCCCTTTGTCGGAGAAACAAAAATGAAGACAATTAAAAGATATAACACTCTTGCTGCCATGGCGTTGGCGATGTTCGCTCTGGTCATGGCTGGCTGCTCATCAAATTTTTGGCAAAACAGATTTCTGCCCAGTCCTGCCGTGGTGGCGCGTCCTGCCAGTTCCCAGGTTGATGATGCTGGCACGGATGCCCATTATATTCGCGTGGATGAATACTTCGTGATGGAGCAACCCCTTGCCAATCAGTCTTTTGTGTTTGCCTCTTTAGCCAAAATGCAGGCTCGCCCTTCCCCGGAACATGAGCTGCAGGGACGGTTTTTAAGAATTTTGGACAACGTGTTAATCTGGACCAGCCACTACACCAAAACCCGGGTGGCAAGGGAAAGTGACCTTGTTTTGAACCGGGAAGTATTCTTTTTACAGCTCACCGATGATAATGGAAATTATCGCGCTCCCTTTTCCAGCAATGAAACCCGCAACGGCTGGTGGATAAAAGCCCGCATCACCGATCTCAGCAATAAAAACCATGGCTTCGTTCAGGTTAGCGGAGGATACAGAGTTTACATAAACGCCCTGCGGGTGGAAATGAACTAAAGTTTGCTGGGCAGCATTAATATCCACATAACCACAATATAGACAGCTACTTAGATATCCTTCCCGGCGGAAAAACTCCTGCCTGAATTGGGTTGCTGCTCTCTTGCCCCCTTTAGTATTCCTTATGTTTCAAAAGCCAAACATAGGGCACACAGAGGTTTAGAGTCTGGTTGGATTGAAATTCAGTTGGCTCGTTCAGAGATAGTGGCTCATCCCTGAGCTGAAATCCCCAGTATTATTTGAAAAAACTCCACAAACGCGCATGGTTCAGGCTTTTTTGGCCGGATGTGGAAAACCTTGAGATTTAACTTGACAAGCCCTGCCCATCCAATATTTTGCGTCTATTATCAAATACGAGGTTAGCAGCATGGAACTCAGGCTTGAACAGCTAAAATTCCCATCCGATACGAATATCATCTTGGGTCAAAGCCACTTCATTAAAACTGTGGAAGACCTCTATGAAGCCATTGTGAACACCGTTCCCGGCATCAAGTTTGGCTTGGCTTTTTGCGAAGCTTCCGGACCATGTTTGGTTCGAAAAGAAGGCACAGATAACGAATTAATCGAATGCGCTGTGGAAAATATGTTGCGTTTGGGCGCGGGGCACTCTTTTTTAATCGTGCTGCGGAATTCATTTCCCATCAACGTGTTAAACGCGATAAAAGATTGCCGCGAAGTGGTTAATATTTTCTGCGCCACCGCAAATCAAGTTCAGGTAATCTTGGCCAAAACCGAGCAGGGAAGCGGAATTTTGGGCGTCATCGACGGAAATTCGCCCCAGGGTATCGAACTGGATACCGATATCACAAACCGTAAAAAGTTCCTGCGCGACATCGGTTACAAGCGCTAACGTGGAATATCGCAGCTTCATCGCACTGGAAACGCCAGAGCAGCCACAAAGTTCGCTGGTGGAGGTTTTGCGCCGGCTGAGGCCACATCCTGGTGTGAACTGGGTGAAAGACGAAAATCTGCATCTGACCCTGCTTTTTTTGGGAGACGTGGACGTGAACAGACTCGGAGAAATCAGCGAAGCTCTCTCTGAAATCTGTGCCAAAGCGGAGGCTTTCTCCCTGGCGCTCAAAGGTTTGGAACTTTTTCCCTACAAGGCCCCGCGTTTGGTTTGGGCCACTTTGGCGGATAAGGATGGCTCTCTTTCAGCCTGGCATAAAAAGCTTTTGGGAAAGATACGTCACGCCGGTTTTGAGCCTGACGCGAAACCGCTCAAAGCGCACATAACCCTGGGACGCGTAAAAAAACCGCTCCCAGCCTCATTGCAGAGGGATATTTTGACGATGGAACTGGAAACCGGTTTCCATCTCTATAACCGGGTGACCTTGTTTCGCAGCGTGTTGCGTAGCGATGGTCCCATCTATCATGCTTTGGAAAGTTTTGAATTAAGATAAAAAAGGAAAATACAATGCAGGACAAAAACAAAGACGCAGCCCTGAAAACCGCGATTTCGCAATTGGAAAAGAAATTCGGTGAAGGTACTGTTATGCGCTTGGGTGAAAAAGCCCAACAAAAAGTGGATACCATTCCCACCGGGGCATTCAATCTGGATATAGCTTTGGGAATTGGCGGCGTTCCGCGAGGCCGCATCATCGAAATTTACGGCGCCGAAGCCAGTGGCAAAACCACCCTGGCGCTGCATATTGCCGCGGAAGCTCAAAAATTGGGCGGTGTGGTGGCTTTCATCGATGCTGAACATGCTCTGGACACGTCTTACGCCAAAAGGTTGGGCGTGGAAATTGATGAATTGCTGCTTTCCCAGCCCGATGGCGGCGAGCAAGCCCTGGAAGTTTGCGAAACCCTGGTGCGCAGTTCGGCAGTGGATCTCATTGTGATTGATAGCGTTGCGGCATTGGTTCCGCGCCAGGAAATTGAAGGTGAAATGGGCGACAGCCATGTTGGTCTGCAAGCTCGTTTGATGAGCCAGGCCCTGCGCAAATTGACCGCCATTGTCTCAAAATCCAATACAGCCGTGATTTTCATCAATCAAACCCGCATGAGAATTGGGGTCACCGCCTACATGAACCCTGAAACCACCGCTGGTGGCGTGGCGTTGAAGTTTTATTCCACAATCCGCATGGAAGTCCGCTTTGCCGGAGCCCTCAAATCCACCGGAGCGGAGGCGGAAGTTATCGGCGCCAAAACCCGCGTTAAAATTGTGAAAAACAAGCTTGCCCCGCCCTTTAAAACTGTGGTTTTCCCCATCATTTTTGGCGAGGGAATCTCGAACCTGGACATCATTTTGGACATGGCCGTGGAGCAGGAAGTTGTGAAAAAAAGCGGCTCCTGGTTTGCCTACCAGGATACCAAACTGGGACAGGGCACGGAAAAATCCAAACAATTTCTGCGGGATAATCCTGAAATCCTTGAAGAGATAGAAAATAAGGTGCGTGAAAAAGCCAGCCCAGTTGAGGAAACCAATCTCGTCGATGAAACTGAGGATAACGAACAAGAATAAAAGCACCCTCAAGCTTGAACTGGAAGGAAATTGCGGGGGCAGCCTGCCAAAACGGGCGCTCCCGCCTTCATATCCGCCGGTTTTTGAAGGTGAAATTTCCGCGGACGAAGCCCAGGAACTTTGCCGGCTTTTACAAGAACAGGCGAAAAAAATATTGGTGGATTATCTTGCCAAATCTGAGCGCAGCAGCCTGCAATGCCGTAAGCTGCTGCAAAGAAAAGAGTTCGATGGCCGAACCATCGAAGCCGCAATTCGATATTGCCAGGAAATGAATTACATCAGCGACGCGCGTTTTGCCGAAACCTTGATCCGTTCATATCAAAATCGCCGCGCCAGCAAACGCGCCATCGTTGCCAAATTGCGGGAACATCAGCTTCCCATCCAGCTTTGGGAGCCAATTTTAGAAGAGCATTTTTCAAGCGAGCAAGCATCGGATGATCTCAGAGAGCTTTTGAGAAAATACTGCGCCTCCAAAGCTGAACTGCCCTATAACAAACTGCGTGAAAAAGCCTTTGCTTATCTGTTCCGCAAAGGTTTTGAGCTTGATGACATCCAGTCCGCTTGGGACGAATTGGATTAAAAAAACATCTAAAAATGTTTTCAGATTGCAGGTAAAAATAAAAAACATTGACTGGATTATAGCCCCCAATTATTTGTATGTAAATACCCAAAAAAAAGAGGTTAAACCATGTTATTAGCAGATTTTTTGGATCCAAAGACAATCGCGTTTGAACAGCGTGAGCTTGAAAGGGAACAGGTTTATTTGGAAATTATCCAAAGGATTTGCTCTCATCGACATCCAGGCGTAAATCATTGCGACCAAGAGCTTTTGGACGCCATTTTGGCGCGCGAAAAAGAAGCGCCGATGGCCTACGCCGGCAGCATTGCCATTCCCCATGTGCGTTTGGACGGTTTGGACGACATTTTGATAGGCATGACTTTCTTGGAAAAACCGTTGGATTACGATGGCATCAAGGTGGATTGGATTATCCTCATCCTCACAGATAAATCCTCCTCCAAGATATATTTAAACATTGTGGCAGCGCTTTTAAGAATGTCCAAAGATCCTCAAATTATGGAAAACCTGCGCGGACTGAAAGACGGTCACGAGGTAATCCACTTTTTGAAACAGCAGCAGATTGAAGTGGGTTCGGAACTCACCATCGCGGACATCATGGTGAAAAACCCCGTCTGTGTGTCGCCACAGGATAAACTGAGCAAAGTGGACAGCCTGTTGAACAAACACAGCATCGCCATGCTGCCCGTCGTGGACGATGATCATAACTACTTGGGAGAGATAAACATATTGGATGTCCTGAAGGTGGGTGTGCCGGATTATTTGATGCGCATCAGCGATCTGGCTTTTCTGAGTTCTTTCGAACCGTTGGAAAACTTGTTTGAAAAAGAGGAGGAGCTCAGCGCGGAAGATGTGATGCGCACAGATACGATATATCTGAATCCCACGGATTCCGTGGTGGAGGCCGTGTTTCACATGTTGAGGGAAAATCGGCGCTATTTCTGCGTGTTGGAAAACGGCAAGATTGTGGGGGTTATTACGGCAATGGATGTTTTTAAGAAGGTAATCAAAGCATGAGCTCTGCCATTACTATGCTGGTGGCGCTGGTAATTTTCGCCGTCACCTACGTGTTGATTATCACAGAATGGATCAACAAGATGCTGGCCTCCCTCATCGGTGGTTTTTTGCTGGTTATGACAGGTATCCTCACTCAGGGGGAAGCATTCCTCGCGGTGGATTGGAATGTCATATTTTTTCTGCTGGGCATGATGTTGGTGATTTCGGTTTTGAAAAAAACCGGCGTCTTCATGTATGTGGCGATTAAAACCGCCAAACTCGTGCGTGGTCATCCTTTGGCGATCATGATGCTCCTTTTTTGCATCACCGCTTTCTTTTCCGCTTTCTTGGACAGCGTGACCGCGGTCATGATTTGGGTGCCGGTGGCAATGCTAATCTGCCACGAACTGAATATCTCGCCAGTGCCATTCATCATCACGATGGCAGTGGCCTCAAATATGGGAGGAGCCGCAACCATGGTGGGTGACCCTCCCAACGTGATTTTGGGAAGCGCCATCGACAAACATTTCATGGATTTCATGATAAACCTGACTCCAGCATCCTTGTTGTCGGTGCTGGCAAGCCTGGGCTTGATAATCCTGCTTTTCCGCAAAAAACTGTATGTGAGCCAGGTGAACCGTGCCAAATTGATGAGCTACAAAGAAGAAAGATTGATCACGGACAAACGGATGCTGGTGATTTCATTGACTGTCTTGGGCGCAATGCTTTTGGCTCTGGCTTTCGATGGAGTTCTAAAGCTTGGAACCGCAAGTATTTCCATGTCCGCAGCTCTGATTTTGATGGTGATTAGCAACCGCAAAAATATGGAACTGGTATTGGCAAAAGACATCGATTGGATTACCCTCCTTTTCTTCATGGGTTTGTTCATTTTGGTGGAGGGACTGGTAAAAACCGGATTCATCAACATACTGGCAAACAGAGTTATACACGTCACACAGGGAAAACCACGGCTCACCTCGATGGCCATACTTTGGATTTCAGGCATCTTTTCCGCTGTGGTGGACAACGTACCCTTCGTGGCAACCATGATCCCGGTTTTAAAACAAATTGCTCAGGTTATTCAAGACCCAAAGCTGATGGATCCAATTTGGTGGTCTCTGTCTCTGGGAACCTGCCTGGGTGGAAATGGCACCCTGATCGGCGCTTCTGCAAACATCGTCTCTGTCGGAATCGCCAAACAAAATGGCTTTCACATTTCGTTTAAGGAATTCACAAAAATCAGTGTGATTTTTACCTTCGTCTCACTGCTTACAAGCACAGCCTACATCCTCCTCCGCTATTATTAATCCTCCAAAGGTTGCAGACAGAGCTGAGAATTGTTTTCCACCTTGTTCACCTGCCTGCTGACAGGATAAAGCTCTAATTCTTTATCGTCTGGAGCTTTAAGCAGGGGTACAAAATCCAGAGGATCGCTCTGTTTGTGATCCAGCCAAGTCAGGCGATTATCCCCGAAAAGCATCACTGGAACCCGATCATGGATGGAGCGCGTTTTTTCTGAGGCAGCGGTGGTGATGATTCCCAATGACGGAATATAGCTGCCATCCGGGCCATTCCAAACGTCATAAATGGCAGCCATATAGATTAAATCTTCCAGCGCCGCGCGGATGAAAAAAGGTTGTTTGTCATTTTTTCGCCATTCATAAAAACCGTTGGCTGGAACCAGACAGCGCCTGCGTTGCAATCCACCCCGAAAGGAAGGCTTTTCGGTGATGGTTTCGGCGCGAACATTGATCAGGGAAAACTTTGGCAACTCCCGGCTCCAGGAGGGAACCAGACCCCAGCGGAAAAACCCGGGATAGCGTCCCGCGTCCTGACTCACAATTGCCATCACCGTTTGCGTGGGTGCCACATTAAAATTCTGTATCACTTGGTCGGATAATTGGGTGAGTCTCAGTTCTTTTTCCAGTTTTTGCAACTGGTCATATTTGATCACTTGGGCAAATCTTCCACACATTGTAAAACTCCTTGCGGTTGACAGGAAACACAAGCCCGAAAAACCTGCAACATGTTTTTTTAATCAAAGACCATCCAAGATGACCGTAAAAAAGGAAAGACCATGCCCAAATTCAATATCGACAAGGTGATGCAAGCCTTGGCCAAACACTTTGATGAGGTAAAAACCCCGATTGTGGACCTCATCCAAGTGCAAACCAAAGACCCCTTCAAGGTGTTGGTTGCCACCATTCTCAGCGCCAGAACCAAGGATGAAACCACCGCCAAAGCTTCCGCCAGGCTTTTTTCCCAGGCTGAAACTCCGGAAGAGCTGGATAAACTATCTGAATCTCAGATTAACAACCTCATCCACCCGGTGGGGTTTCACAATACCAAAGCCAAGCACCTCAAACAATTACCAGGCGTTTTGCAGGAGCTTTTTGACGGAAAGGTTCCCGCGGAAATTGATGATTTGCTCCAGCTTCCGGGTGTGGGACGCAAAACCGCTAATCTGGTGCGCGCCGTGGCTTTTTCACTTCCTGCAATTTGTGTGGATGTCCATGTCCACCGCATCAGCAACCGCTGGGGCTACGTTTCCACCAAAAATCCCCTGGAAACCGAGATGGCATTGCGCAAGATTCTTCCCGAAAAATATTGGCTCACATACAATTCGCACGTGGTTGCCTTCGGCCAAAATCTCTGCACACCCCGCAAACCGCGCTGCCATGAGTGTCCGATTTATGATTATTGCCCCAGAATTGGTGTGTGACCCAAAGCCATATTTGATCACTCTCAAAAAGGAATCGAAAATAATACTTGCCTGAAATGAAAGCTTCACGATTTTGGTATTCGCCATGACTGAACTCACCAAACTCATCAGCAGCCTTGATTGGCTGCGCGACGACATCATCGGGCGTAACATCCCGGTGCCCACTCCTTTTGGGGAGCGTCCACTCGTTTATGCGGATTACACTGCCAGCGGCCGTGGTTTGAAATCCGTGGAGAAAGCTATTTCAAGGGTTTTGGCCTATTATGCCAACACCCACACCGAAGATGTTTTCACGGGAAAAACCATGACCGCCCTGCTGAAGGATGCTGAAAACACGATTAAGGAATGCGTAAACGCCGGTCCTCATGGGAAAATCGTGCTCACCAGCTTCGGCAGCACCGGCGGCGTGAACAAGCTGATGCAAATTTTGGGTGTGTATTGGCCCCCCGCGACCCGCGAAAGGGTTGGCGAAGTGCTGAAAAGCTGTCTGGAACGTAATCCAGAAGGTGTTGAGTGCAACCAGGATTTGCATAATTTCATGCACAAAAACAAACCCATCGTCTTTGTTGGTCCCTACGAACACCATTCAAATGAAATTATGTGGCGCCAAACCCTGTGCGAAATTGTGGAAGTGCCACTGGATGAAGGTTCTGAACTGGATCTCAAGGCGCTGGAAGCCATGGTTTCCAATCCCATTTACGACGGACGTCTCAAAATTGGCTCTTTTTCAGCCGCGTCGAATGTGTCAGGCCTGCTCACCCGGGTTTACGATGTGGCACGCATCCTCCATCGCCACAACGCTTTGGCTTGTTTTGATTTTGCTGCTTGCGCGCCTTATGTCGAGATGGATATGAACCGCGATGAAGAAAGCTATTTTGATGCCATCTTCTTCTCACCGCATAAGTTTTTGGGCGGCCCTGGCACCAGCGGTGTCCTGATTTTTAACGAAAAAATCTACCCAACCCAGCTTCCTCCAACTGTTTCGGCGGGAGGAACCGTCAGCTTCGTTTCCATTAAAAAAGAAGAATACCACACCAACATTGAAGACCGCGAAAAGGCGGGCACTCCGGGAATAATGCAGGCCATGCGGGTGGCTTTGGCTTTCCAGTTGAAGCAAAAAGTGGGGCAAAAAAATATCGACCGCCTCGAGCATTTGCTTTTTGATAAATTCATGAGCGCCTTCGCAAATGAAGACCGTATAGTATTTTACGGTCCACAGGATATGGATAAAAAGATACCCATCATCCCATTCAATATCCGCCACAAAGATCGCATTCTACACCCAAAGTTTGTGGCAAGGCTCATCAACGACCTTTTTGGCATCCAAACCCGCGCGGGATGCTCTTGCGCCGGACCTTACGGACACCATCTCATGAAAATCCAGGATCAGGTTTCGGATTTTTACCGCTGTCTGATTACAAACGCTGGCTACAACGGCATCAAACCCGGTTGGGTGCGCCTGAACATGCACTACAGCATGACCGAAGCGGAGGTTGACTATCTGATTGAAGCTGTTAAATTCGTCATCGAACACGGTCACAAATTCCTCACTTTATACAGATTTAACATCTATAATGGCGAGTGGGAACACCTGCATCATAAAATGTCCAAACCCTTGGAATTGAGTTTGGAACTGGGTTTTGAAGACTCGCCTGATCCACAGCCCATCCCGGACGTGGAAAGCAAATACCCGCAATATCTCGAAGAGGCCAAACAAATTGCCGCCAGCCTGCCAGATGATTTTGAATTAAAACGCTGTGAACCGGAGCTTGACCGCTTGGTATTCTTTTATTTCCACCACATAAATCGCTAAATCAAAAAGACCCTTTCCACTCTCATTTTGGGAAATACAGAATCCCAAACGGAAATGAACTCCGCTTCTTAACCGAACTTTACCATATCCAATGTGGACGTACCTGTAAAATAAGGAGTTAGCTGTTTTATGGTCACTACACCAGTTGACGTTTGGTGATTTTTCTTTTAATTGGATTAGGATTTAATTTG
>Ga0172382_10000690_pt1 | contig 63342 bp, 61 predicted proteins | sample Leawel138RmetaG_FD_122245 | JGI IMG/M metagenome (GOLD analysis project Ga0172382, IMG submission 122245) | Leachate microbial communities from a municipal landfill in Southern Ontario, Canada - Leachate well 138R metaG | ecosystem: Engineered > Solid waste > Landfill > Unclassified | place...
CCGTTTTGCGTTGCCCAAAGCCTGGCAGGCCCGGCTTTCATACCCCGACCTGCAGGTCTATTTCAAAGACACGCTGGCCTGCCGGCGTACGCCCTCCCCTCAGCAGATATTCGAAGCAATCTGCGAGATCCGCCGCCATAAATTGCCAGATCCCAGCCTGCTGGCCAACGCGGGCAGCTTCTTCAAGAATCCCGTGATCAGCCCGTCAGAGGCCGCGGCACTCCAGACCCGGTTCGATGGTCTGCGCGCGTATCCACAGGCCGATGGATCCGTCAAACTGGCGGCTGGCTGGCTGATCGAGCAAGCAGGTTGGAAAGGCAAGCGCCAGGGCCCGGTGGGCATGCACGCTCGCCAGGCACTGGTGCTGGTCAATTACGGCGGCGCAACAGCGCAAGACGTCTGGGCCCTGGCCGGCGCCGTACAGGCATCCGTTCAGACGCAATTCGGCATTGCACTCGAGGCCGAACCGCTCGCACTTGAATGACCTTCGAATGGTCCTGGGCCGGCCCGCTGGCTGGCCGTGGGCTCAGGCCAATACGTCCTGCATGTCGAACAGGCCGAATTCGCGGCGCGCCAGATACCGGGCCGCCCGAAGGCTGCCCTGGGCGTAGGTGGCGCGGCTGGCCGAGCGGTGAGTGATCTCGATGCGCTCTCCGGTGCCGCAGAAAAAGACGCTGTGATCCCCCACGATGTCCCCACCGCGCAGCACCGAAAACCCGATCCGCCCCGACTGGCGGGGGCCGGTTTCGCCGTGCCGGGCCCAGTCCGCAATGTCGTTCAGGGACTTGCCCCAGGCACTGGCGACGACCTCGCCCATGGCCAGCGCCGTACCGGACGGCGCATCGACCTTGTTGCGGTGATGGGCTTCGAAGATCTCGACGTCGTAGCCGCTGTCGAGCAGCCGGGCCGCCACGTCGAGCAGCTTGAGCGTGGCATTGACGCCCACGCTCATGTTGGGCGCAAAGACGATGGCGGTTTTTTGCGCCGCGCTGCGAATCGCCTGTTTGCCGGCGCCATCAAAGCCCGTGGTGCCGATGACGCACTTGACGCCATGCTCGACACACGCCTGCAAATGCCGCAACGTGCCTTCGGGACGGGTGAAATCAATGAGGCAGTCGGCCCCCGCCAGGGCCGATAGCTGGTCGGTGATGACGACCCCGGTGTCCAGCCCCAGGGCGGCCCCGGCATCTTCTCCGAGGCAGGGGCTGCCCGGCCTGTCCAACGCCACCGTCAAATTCAGGTCGGCCGCTTCGGATACCGCCTGAACCAGCATGCGCCCCATACGTCCGGAAGCGCCCGCAATTGCAATATGCATCAATTTTCAAAACCTTCTTGAATTTGGGGCAGGACTTCGCCTGCCTGGATTTCTGTGTCGACCACTTGACCGAGATCGGGTGATGTGGCGTCTCGGGCCTCTGTGTCGGCACGGCCTTCCTGTGCCACCTCGGCTGCCGTCGCACCACTGTCGGCGCGCTCGAACGGCTGCCGATCCGGCTGCCTGTCGCCCGCCCAGCGCACCAGCTGGTCGTGATCGAACCATACGGTGAATTTGCGCAGCTCGTCCTGCCCATAACCCGGCTGATTGTAGAAGGGGTAATCCCAGCGATCGGCGTGAAAGATGTCCTGCAGCGTCGGAGTGCCCAGCAGGTAACGGACCTGGTCTCGCGTCATGCCGACCTCGAGCCGGGCCACCTGCTCGGCGGTGATCCAGTTGCCCTGTTGTATGGTGGCCTTGTATGGAAAGCCCCAGTTGGTCGAGCCGCAGCCCGCCAGGCCAAGGGCCAGTACCATGGCCGTTGCACACGCCTTCATGCGTGAAAGATGATGCGCGATATGGATATGCACAAGAACCCCCATCATGGTCTCGGCAGTTGCAATGATCTGCCACCAAAACCGCTATCATAAAGGGAATTCGGAATCTCGCGCGATTGGCCGTGACACTGCCGGCTTGCTTTTCCGGACACAACCCGAGATACTTCAGTCATGAAAGACCAGATCGAACTCAAGAGCATGGGCTTGAAGGCGACCTTCCCGCGCCTCAAGATTCTCGATGTGTTTCGCAAAGCCGAGACCCGTCATCATAGCGCCGAAGACGTCTACCGCGCCCTGATTGCCGAAGAAGTCGACATCGGGCTGGCTACCGTCTACCGGGTACTGACCCAATTCGAACAGGCCGGCATCCTGATGCGCAGCCAGTTCGACGGCGGCAAGGCGGTGTTCGAGCTCAACGACGGCGACCACCACGACCACCTCATCTGCACCAACTGCGGCCGTGTGGTCGAGTTCTACGACACCGAAATCGAAAAGCGCCAGCACCGCATCGCCCGGGAAAACGGGTTCACGCTCGAAAGCCACAACATGATGCTCTACGGCATATGCCCGAAATGCTCACAGGAAAAGAAACCATAACAGCCGCATGGGCTCACCGGGCGCTGTCGGCTTTTCCGTGCGATCCTTGCAAGCCTGACATTACGGAGAACTCACCATGGCCGATACCTGGCTCACCACGCTCACGACCGCCACGCCTCAAGAAGGCTTCGAACTCGCTATCAAGCTGGCCCGCATGGGGGTGAAATACACCCAACCCTCGGCCGAGGTGCGCGACAAGCTGCGCCCCGTCTACGGCGAAGACGCCAATGCCCTGATCGCATCCTCGCAGGTCGTCGCCATCAACTTCCAGACGATCGCCGCAGCCAACGGCTACTGGAAATAACAGGCGGGTGCGGCGCGCCCGCCGACAGGCCGGCGCGGTGATGCCGGTGTTCGGACAGGCATGAAACACGGTAAGATTCCGGCATGACCGCCTCCGATACCGCCTTTTATCATCCCGCGCCGCGCACCCAGCGGTATTGCTCACAATGCGGGCACGCGCTGAGCCGCAAGATCCCGCCCGACGACAACCGCATCCGCGACCTGTGCGTCCACTGCGGTGCCGTGCATTACCAAAACCCGCGCAATGTGGTCGGGATCGTGCCCATCCTGGGCGAACAGGTGCTGCTCTGTCGGCGGGCCATCGAGCCACGACATGGCAAATGGACGCTGCCGGCGGGTTTCATGGAACTCGGGGAAACCACCCAGCAGGGCGCCACACGGGAAAACCAGGAAGAATCCGGTGCCGATATTCGCGTGCAGTCCCTATTCACCGTGATCGACGTGCCTTCCGTCAATCAGGTGCACCTGTACTACCTGGCCGAAGTCCTCAGCCCGAAGCTCGCACCCGGGCCCGAAACCCTGGAAGCTGCATTTTTTGATTTCGATGCCATCCCATGGCGCGAACTGGCCTTTCGTACGGTCAGCACCACGCTCGAACACTATCTGAATGACCGGCCAGCGGGGCGGTTTCCTACGCATCACTATGCCATCGACCTGCGTTTTCCGGATTAGCGTTCGGCCATGAAACCGATCTGGGTCGATGTGCACGCACCGCTCCCCGACCCCCTCAAAGAACCCGTGCGGGATCTCGTGGCATTGGGTTTCGACCTGTCCACCGCACGCCTGCGCGAGGCCTACGCCAAGGGCTTGTTTCCATGGTTCGCGCCCGGCGATCCGGTTCTGTGGTGGAGCCCGGACCCACGCATGGTACTGGTCTGCGCAGACCTGCACATCAGCCGCTCGCTGGCCAAGCGCGTACGCCAGTTCGACCGGCCCGACGGCCGTTTGCGGGTGACGCTGAACCTCGCCTGCGAGGCTGTCATGCACCAATGCGCCCGGCGCCTCGGCAACCGGATCGCCCCCGGTGCCGCGCTGCGGGGCCGGCCGCTGCCCACGCAATCGGCCACACGACGCTGGTCAACCACCTCGACCTGGATCACGCCCGACATCATTCAGGCCTATTTGGCGTGGCATCGACAGGGCCACGTGCAGAGTGTCGAAGTCTGGATCGACGAGCAACTCGCAGGCGGCCTGTATGGGGTCAGCCTGGGGCGTTGTTTCTTTGGCGAATCGATGTTCAGCCGGGTGAGCGACACCAGCAAAGTGGCCCTGGCTTACCTGGCAAGACATCTGCAAGTCCTTGGCGTACCATGGGTAGACTGCCAGCAGGAAACCCCGCACCTGGCCCGCATGGGGGCCCGCAGCATACCGCGCCACCAATTCCTGACCGCGCTGGCCGAACTGGGCCCGGCCCCCATGCCGCACTGGGGGCGCGGGCGCCTGCGGGCAGACGGGCAACTGTGCGATGAACCGTGCGATGATCAGCCGACAGGCCCAACACCCCCGCCATGAGTACCCCACACGAGTCCGTCTTCCGCCATCTGCAGTTCTACGTCACGGCGCCCTATCCCTGCAGCTACCTGCCGGGGCGCATGGCGCGATCCGAGGTGGTGGCCCCCGCCCATCTGGTCGACGCCGGCCTGTACGACCGGCTCATCGAACAAGGTTTCCGACGCAGCGGCCTGTTCATCTATCGGCCGGCGTGCCAAACCTGCAAGGCCTGTGTCCCCATCCGGGTGGATGCCCGGCGTTTTGTGCGCAACCGCACACAAGACAAGCTGTGGCGCCGCATGAACGCACAGCTGCAGGTGCGCCTCGGCCCCTTGCACTGGGACGAGGCGCACTTTCGCCTGTATCTCAGGTACCAGCAGGTGCGTCATCGGGGTTCGGGCATGGACGAAGACGACCCGGCGCAATACACCCAGTTCCTGTTGAACAGCCAGGTCCGTTCCAGCCTGGTCGAATTCCACGACCCCGACGGGATCCTGCGCATGGTAGCCATCATGGACCGCCTCGACCAGGGCCTCTCGGCCGTCTATACGTTCTACGATCCCGACGCCCACGGCAGCCTGGGTACGTACGCCATTCTCTGGCAGCTCGAATATTGCCGCCAGCGCCGCCAGCCATGGCTGTATCTGGGCTACTGGATTGCGCAAAGCCCCAAAATGGCCTACAAGGCAGGGTTTCATCCCCACCAGATCCTGCAGGACGGGCGCTGGATCACACCAGGCCCATCCCACTGAACCCGCCATGCCGCTATTGTCCAGAGCCTATCCGCTGGCCCGCGCCGCCCTGTTTTCGATGGACGCCGAGCGCGCCCACGAGCTGACCCTGGCCGCCCTGAAAAAAACCCATGCCTGCCGCGTGGCTCGCCCCCTGATCCAGGCCAGCCGCCCACCGTCCGGTACCGCCTGCACCCTGATGGGCCTGTCGCTGCCCAATGCCGTGGGGCTGGCTGCCGGCCTGGATAAAAATGGCGCCTATATCGATGCCCTGGGCGCCCTGGGCTTCGGCTTCATCGAGGTCGGCACGGTCACGCCCCGGCCGCAGCCCGGCAACCCCAAGCCCCGATTGTTCCGCCTTCCGGCCGCACGCAGCCTGATCAACCGCATGGGCTTCAACAATCACGGCCTGGACGCCTTCCTGGACAACGTGCAGGCCAGCCGCTGGCGCCGCGAGGGTGGCGTGCTGGGCCTGAACATCGGCAAAAATGCCGACACCCCCATCGAGCGGGCCATCGACGACTATCTGCTGTGCCTGGATGGCGTCTATCCCCATGCCGACTACGTCACGCTGAACATCTCCTCGCCCAACACCAGTCAGCTGCGCAGCCTGCAGGGGCATGATGCCCTGGACGCCCTGCTGGCGGCCATACAGGCCCGGCGCCAGCTGCTCGCCGACCGCCACGGCCGCAAGCCGCCGCTGGTCGTAAAAATCGCGCCCGATCTGCAGGCTGAAGAAATCGATGCCGTGGCCGAGCTGGTACCGGCTCATGGCATCGATGGCATCATCGCCACCAACACCACCCTGTCCCGCACAGCCGTGCAGGGCCTGGCCCACGCCAGCGAGCCAGGCGGCCTCTCGGGCCCGCCGGTGCACGAACTTTCGCTCGACGTCATCCGCCGGCTGCGTACGCGCCTGGGCTCCGAGACCGCCATCATCGGCGTCGGGGGCATCGAACAGGCCACACAGGCCATTGAAAAAATCCAGGCGGGGGCGAACGCCGTGCAGCTGTACACCGGCCTGATCTATCGCGGCCCGGTCCTGGTGGCCGAATGCGTTCAGGCGCTGGCAGCCTTGTCGGCCACCACGGCCTGAGGGCTGCGGCTGAAACGCCGATGCACCTGGTCCAGGTAAAGATAGATCACCGGCGTGGTGAACAGCGTCAATGCCTGAGACAACAGCAAACCGCCCACCATGGCATAGCCCAGAGGCTGGCGCAGCTCGGAGCCTGCCCCGCTGCCCAGCATCAGGGGCAGGCCAGCGAACAGCGCGCACAACGTGGTCATCATGATGGGCCTGAAACGCAGCAGGCAGGCCTGATAAATCGCTTCGCGCGGGCTCAGGCCCTGCCTGCGCTCGGCGGCCAGGGCGAAATCGATCAGCATGATGCCGTTCTTCTTGACGATACCGATGAGCAGCAGGATGCCGATGACGGCGATCACGCTCAGGTCGAAGCCGTTGGCCATGAGAATGAGCAAAGCGCCCACCCCCGCCGACGGCAGCGTGGACAGGATGGTGAGCGGGTGGATGTAGCTTTCATACAATAGCCCGAGCACGATGTACACGGCCACCAGGGCCGCGGCGATGAGATAGGGCTGGGAGGCCAGCGACTCTTCGAACACCTGTGCCGTGCCCTGGAATGAGCCCTGCACCGACAGCGGTACGGCCATTTCGCGTTCCGCCGCATAGATTGCGTTCACGGCCTGGCCCAGGGCCACGCCGGGCGCCAGGTTGAACGAGATCGTGACGGCCGGAAACTGGCCCTGGTGGTTGATGGACAGGAACCCCGGACGGCTGGTGTCCACCTGTACCAGGCTGGACAACGGCACCTGCTCGCCCGTGACGGGCGACCGAATGTAGAGCCGCGAGAACACGGCCGGATCCGATTGCCAGCGCGGGTCGATCTCGAGTATGACCTGGTAGCTGTTGATCTGGGTGGAATACTGGGCCACCTGGCGCTGGCCGAGCGCATTGTAGATCGTGCTGTCGATCATGGCCGGCGTGATGCCGAACATCGCGGCACGCTGCCGGTCGATGGTGACCATCACCGTATTGGCGCCGCTTTGCTGGTCGGTGGCCAGGTCCGTGAGCTGCGGCAGCTGGTGAAAGCGCTCGAGCAGCCGCGGCGCCCACGTGTTCAGTTCTTCCAGGTCGGCACTGGTGAGGGTGTACTGGTACTGCGAGCGCGACATGCGGCCGCCCACGTTGATATCCTGCCCCGCCTGCAGGAACAGCTGCACGCCGGGGATTTCCGCCAGCTGCGTGCGCAGGCGCGCGATGACCTGGTCGGCTGAAGCCTTGCGACCCTCGCTGCGCGGGCGCAAGCTGATGAAGAACCGCCCGGTGTTGAAAGTGGGCGCATTGCTGCTCATGCCGAATGCCGCGACGTCCGGATCCTGCCGGATCACCTCGGCCAATGCCATCATGCGCTCGTTCATGGCCTCGAAGGAACTGTCCTGCGAGGTCTCGGCCACGCCGAAGATGGCGCCGGTATCCTGCTGCGGGAAGAACCCCTTGGGGATCACGACGAACAGCACGGCCGAGGCCACGACCGTGGCCAGAAACACCAGCAGGGTCGCAAGGCGGTGGTCGAGCACGAAATCCAGCCCCCGCCGATAACCCGCCAGCAAGTGCTCGAAACCCGCCTCGAAGACCCGATACAACCAACCATGGCGCTGCCCGGACACCTTGCGCAGGTAGCGCGAACACAGCATCGGCGTCAGGCTCAGCGTGATGGCCACCGAAATCATCACGGTCATCGTGACCGTCATGGCGAACTCACGGAACAGCCGCCCCACCATGCCGCTCATGAGCAGCAAGGGGATGAACACCGCCACCAGCGACACTGAAATCGACACGATGGTGAAGCCGATCTCGGCCGAACCCTGGAGCGCCGCCTGCATGGGCGGCTTCCCGTCTTCGACGTGGCGCCAGATGTTTTCCAGCATGACGACCGCATCATCGACAATGAAACCGACCGAAATCGTCAGCGCCATCAGGGACAGGTTGTCCAGGCTGTAGCCCACCAGATACATGAGCGCGAACGTGCCCATCAGCGCCAGCGGCACCGTGGCGCTGGCGATCAGCGTCCCGGCCACATTGCGCAGGAACATGAAGATCACCAGCACGACCAGGGCAATCGAGAGCAGCAGCGTGAATTCGACCTCGAGCACGGAGGCCCGGATGTTCTGTGTGCGGTCCATGAGCGTACTGACATGGATGCTGGCCGGCATCGAGGCCATCAGGCGCGGCAGTTCGGCGCGGATGCGTTCGACCGTGTCGATGACGTTGGCGCCCGGCTGCTTGGTGATGCCCATGACCAGCGAACGGCCATCCAGCGCCGCGTCTTCGGCATCCGCCCCGGCGCCGGCAAAGGCCCATCCCGCCTGCTTCATGTCTTCGGGGCCTGGTACGGCCCGGCCGATGTCACGCACCCGGATCGGCGCACCATTGCGCCAGGCGATGATCACGTCATTCCAGGGCTCGACCTCGAGGATCTGGTCGTTGGTGTAAATGGTATAGCTTTGGCGCGAGCCGTCGATGATCCCCTTGGGCTGGTTCACCGTCGTCGTGGCGATCACGTTGCGGATGGCATCCAGGTCCAGGTCCAGCGCCGCGATTTTTTCGGGGTCGACCTGAATGCGCACGGCCGGCTTCTTTTGCCCCCAGATGACGACCTGGCCCACCCCCTCGATGCGCGACAGCTGCTGCGCCAGGATGTTGTCGGCAAAATCGTTGACTTCGGTGATAGGCAGCACGTCCGACTGCACGGACATGATCAGAATGGAGAAATCCGCCGGATTGATCTTGCGAAACGTGGGCGGGCTGCTGAGATTCGACGGCAGTTGGCGCGAGGCAGCGTTGATGGCGCTTTGCACGTCCAGTGCCGCACCATCGATGTCGCGATCCAGATCGAACTGCAGCGTGATCCGGGTGGAGCCCAGTGCATTCTCGGAGCTCATCTGCTGCAGCCCGGGAATCGTCGAAAATTCGCGCTCCAGTGGCTGGGCGACGCTGGTGGCCATAGTTTCCGGGTTCCCGCCCGGCAGGCGGGCCATCACCTGTATCGTGGGGAAATCCACCTGCGGCAAGGGGGCCACCGGCAGCAGCGGAAACATGGCCAGCCCCACCAGGAAGAGCGCCATGGCCAGCAGGGAGGTCCCTATGGGCCGGCGGATGAACGCGGCAGACACATTCACGACGTCTCCTCGATGGCTTCGATGCTGAGCCCCGGACGCAGCTTGTACTGGCCATCGATCACCACCTGTTCGCCGGCCTGCAGCCCCGCCGACACCAGCGCCATGCCATCCTGAACGACCTCGACCTGGACGGGCTGCAGGCGCACGCGACCGTCGGCCTCGACCACATAGACCTGAAGGTTGTCCACCCCGCGCTGTATGGCCTGCTCAGGCACCACCAGCGCCTGCGGATGGTGCCCGAGGATCAGGCGCACATCCACGGTCTGACCCGGCCAGAGGCGCCGTTCGGGGTTGTCCAGCCGGGCTTTCAGCCGCAAGGTGGCACTGGCCTCGTCGATCTGGTTGTCGACCAGCACCAGCGAGCCCACACCCAGCGATTCACCGCTCGCCCGATCGAATACCTCGACGCGCAGGGCCCGATCCTTGTGCAGGGCTGCCTGGATCCGTGGAAATTCCGTGTCCGGCACCATGAACCGCACGGCCATGGGATCGATCTGACGGATCGTCACCAGCCCCTGCGCATCGGACACCCTGACCTGATTGCCTGGATCGTAATTGATCACCCCGGTTCGCCCACCCAACGGGGCCAGGATGCGTGTGTCGTCGAGCACGGCGCGCGCGCGTTCGACCTCGGCGTTGTCCGCCTGTACGGTCGCTTCCAGCACGGCGACCTGCGCCGCCTGCCGATCGAGCACCTGGCGCTCGATCGCCCCACGCTTGGCCAGCTGCTCATAGCGCCCCAGGTCCGCGCGCGCGTTCTCCAGTTGAACCTGATCACGAGTCAGCTGGGCCTGGGCCAGGTCGAACTGGGCCCGCGGGATCCGGTCATCCAGGCGCGCCAGCAGCTGGCCTTGCTGAACCATATCGCCCTCGTGGAAACCGAGTTCTTCGAGCTGACCATCGATGCGCGGGCGCACGACCACGTTCTGCCAGGCCTCGCCCGTTCCCAGGGCCTGTATGCGCATCGGCACATCGCGGACCTCGACCGTCGCCAGACGCACCAGGACGGGTGCGGGCGCCGCAGGGCCCGGCGCCGCCCGGGACGGATGCTGCTGCCACCAATACAGCCCCCCCAGCCCCAGAAGCAGCGCGGCGGCCAGAAGCAAGATGCGTCGAATTGAACTCATCGCTGAAGTATACGGTCTGACGTGCGGATTGGCTCAATCCGCCACGCGCGCGCAGCACGATTCCATGGCCGGATCCACGAAAATCTGTGGCGACATGTAAACAAAAACGCCCCGGCACGAGTCCGGGGCGGTCAGGGCGGCACCAGCCGCACAGGGCCGGTGCATGGGAATGCCGTATCAGTTGGCGGCGGCGCGGCTGCTGGCCTTGGTGGCCTTGGTGGCGGCCTTGCTGACATCGGTCGCGGCCTTCAGGGTGGCGTTGGTGGCCGCCTGGAAGTTCGACTCGGCGGCACTGGCAGCCTGGCGGGCGGCCTTGGCGGCCGATTCGTAGGCGTTGGTGGCCGTGGCCAGCGACGACTTGATCAGGGCCACGGCGCCTTCCGAACCCGTGGGGGCATTGCGCGCGAACTGCTCGACCGCTTCGGCCACTTGTTGCTGGCCTTGGCTCAGGTGCTCATCGGCCAGTTTGCTCAGGTCGCCGTGAATGTCGGCGAAGATCTCGTAGACGTCCTTGCTGTAGGCTACGGCCTGCTCGGGGCGTACCAGGGCAGACGTGAAGCTGAGCAGTTCCTGGGCATCCTTGAGTTCGATGGCATCCTTGGATTTCTGGGCGATGTCTTCCAGCGCGGCCTTGGTGGCCTTGAGGTTCAGGTCGACCAGCTTTTCGAAACCGTTGAAAAAGGTTTCCTGGACGGCCAGCAGATTTTCGAGGGCCGCCTTCTGGGAAGCCTGCAGGGGTTGTTGGGTTGCGCTCATGATGACTCCTTGTCGTTGGCGAGAAGGACGTCGTCGGTCACAGGCCGCTACCCTTCTCTGGCACAGCACGATTGCTGCATTGCACAAAAGGAATTGTACCTGATTGCACAAGGCTGTCAAGAAATTTTGTTGCGGCGCAACAACTCAGTGTTCGCCGTCGTGACCCAATGCTGACGAGATGCTGGTCGCCGTCTCGGTGAGCAGCGGAATCCAGTCGTCGCGCATGCGTTCGGCAGGTGCCGACAGCGACAAGCCGGCCTGCAGCGCCCCGGCTTCATCGTAGATCCCGGCGGCAATGCAGCGGACGCCCAGCTCCAGCTCTTCGTTGTCGCGGGCATAGCCGTGGCGCCGCACCAGCGCCAGTTCGCGCTCGAGTTGATCCAGTTGCGTAATGCTGTTGCGCGTATTGCCCGCCAGGCCGGTGCGCATGGCATAGCTGCGCACGCTGCGTGCATCCCAGACCGACAGGAACAGTTTGCCGGTGGACGTCAGATGCAGCGGGGCCCGCCCACCGATCGCCCGCACCACCTGCATGCCGGAGCGCTCGCTCCAGGCCCGCTCGACGTAGACGATTTCGTCGCCCTGGGCCAATGACAGGTTCACGGTCTGGCCGGTCTGGCGATGCAGCTCGCGCATCAGGCCGATGGATGCGGTGCGCACGTCCAGCCGGCCCTTGACCAACGAGCCCAGTTCGAGCAGGCGCATGCCCAGCCGGTACAGGCCGCTGTCGACCCGTTCGACATAACGCCCCACACACAGGTCGGCCAATATGCGATGCACCGTGGATGCATGCAGCCCGGTCGCGCCCGAGAGTTCTTTGAGGGTCACAGGGTCGTTGCGTGTGGCCAGCACGTCGAGCAGGCGCATGGCCCGGTCCAGGACCTGGATCGTAATGGACGCGTGCTCGTTGGCGTGTAGAGAGGGATAGGGCATGATCGGCAGCTTGTTTTTTCCATCATATGAAAAATCAAACCACATGACAAGAAACAACGGGCGATAGGGACGAACTAGATGCCCATTCAAGATGCCCGCTCAGATGCCCGTTCGCGCCTGCGCGCATGGCCGCGCGCGAGCCTATGCACGGGCAAAGCCCATGCGCGGGCGAATTCACACGGATGGACTCAGGCGGGCGGGCTCAGGCGACCGCCGGCCGCCAGTACCTGGGCGCGCAGCCACTCGAGCGCCTGCGCGCAGGCCTCGGGCGGGCCTTTCACGCCAAGCTCGGTATGCGGGTGCCCCCCCCGGTCGCCCACGTTGGGCAGGCTGAACACCCGCACGCCCGGCCACTGCGCCTCGAGCTGCTCGAGCGATGGGGTGATGCGGGATTCCGGCAGGCCGAACACCAGAAAGGAGTACTCTGCGCGGCGTTCGCAATGGTGCCAGCGCGCATAGCGCGTATCCAGGGTCCAGGCCATCATGGCATGCGCCATCACCGGAAAACCGGGCATGAAGCTGTGGTTATGAATAAAAAACCCGGGAATGCGATTGAAGGCATTGGGAATGATCTCCGCGCCCTCTGGAAATACCCCCATCTGCAGGCGCTGCTGGTTTTCGGGGTCGTTCATGTCGGCCGTGCCCTGCCCCTTGGCGGCCATTTCGGCGCAGCGCTGCGCAATCAGGCGTTCGGCCTCGGGGTGCAACACCAGCGGGATGCCCAATGCCCGCGCCGCGGCCTGCCGCGTGCGGTCATCGGGCGTGGCCCCGATGCCGCCGCAGCAGAACACCAGGTCATCGGTGGCGAAACTGCGCTGCAGGCAGGCCGTGATGTCATCTTCATCGTCCGAAATGAATTCGGCGGCGTGCAGCCGCATGCCGCGCTTTTGCAGCAGCTCGATCAGCTTCGAGAAATGCTGGTCTTGGCGCCGGCCGGAAAGGATCTCGTCGCCAATGGCGATCAGGCGTACGTGGGGGGGGTCAACTTGCATGAGAGAATTCCTGGGGATCAATCAGTGTCTGTGCGCGCAATTCGCGTAGCGCATCCAGGCAGAAGTGGGCATACGCCAGCGCTGAAAACACAGGCATCACCAGCCAAAACAGCGGGATCAGGTTCAACAGAGACAGGCAGCCGGCCAGGAGCCACAGAAGTCGGCTGTTGCGCCGCCACAACAAACGCCGCTCGGGCGGCGACGCGTGTTCGATCAGGGCATCGACGCGCAACATGCGATTGACGGCAAAAGCCCACCAGAACACGGGCAGGACCAGGGCGAAAGGGGGCAGCAGCCACAAGGGCATGGTCAGCAGCCAGCCCAGGCAAAACAAGGTCCCCACCCAGATGGCATTCCAGGTGCCCAGGACGGTGACATGGCGTCCCTGGCGTTTCAGGCCTGGATAATTGTGGCGCTCCAGGTGCCGCAGCACGATGGGCATCACGAAAATGGCGGCGATCACCAAGCCAAGAATCCCAGCCATGGGCAGCAGAAGCCCAGCCGCCATGACCGGCACCAGCACAGGCAACATCCACAGCTTGAGCGAAAACCAGCCCACGGCGAGCAGCCACTGGTCCAGTGCATCCAGCGGCCCCCAGGCCGAGATGAACTGATCGATCCAGAGGGTCAGAGGAGACCAGAACAGCCACAGCAGGATGATCGCGCCCAGCAGGGCAATGAAAAACGGCAACAGCAGGGCCAGCAGCATGCGCGGATGCAGCTGGCTGACCACGGCCCTGCGAAAGGCTTGCCCAACCTTGGCAAAGCCCGGTTCGGCAGGCGCGTGGTATGAGATGATCTCGGTGGCGGACATGACGTGAAGTTTCCACGAACGGCCGCGCCAACGCAAGCCCCGTACAATCGATCAGACGACGAACGTGGAACCCGCCCGCCCACCATGAGCCTCTACAACCCCCATATCGACAAACCCGCCCTGCTGGCCCGGCTGGCAGCCGACCAGGGCCGGCGCGTGGTCTGCTACTGCGCCGCGTGGTGCCGCACGTGCGACGCCTGGCAAGCCATTTTCGAACGCCTCGCGCAATCGTATCCAGACTGGACCTTCATCTGGGTGGATATCGAAGACAGCCCAGAGTGGCTGGGCGATGAAGATGTGGAAGATTTTCCTACCATGCTGATCCAGGATGCCGCCGGCACCCGTTTCTGGGGCCCCCAGCCGCCATTGGCCGAGGCGCTGCAGCGCCTGCTGCAGCACGCCGGTCAGTTACCCGTGCAGCAAACGGGCCCGGGCCGGATCGAGCGTTTCTGATCAGACTGGCTTGCGCCGCCCGCCCAGCAGCACGCCCACACAGGGCTTGCTGGAGGCCGGACCAACCGCCGCGGGCTCGGCGGGGCCGGCGGGCGCTGCGGCCGAAGGTTCGTAAGGCTTGGTGAAGAACTCGTCCAGGGGCGCCTCAGGCGTGAAACGGCTGGCCCTGCGGCCCGACAGGCGCGCATGGCGGCGCGGTTCGCGAGGGAGTTCGAGCTCGCCGCGCGGGATCGGGGTCTTGATGAGCTTTTCGATGTCGATCAGGTAGCGTTCCTCGTCGGCCGTGTACAGGGCAATGGCATCCCCTTCGGCCCCGGCACGGCCGGTGCGCCCGATACGGTGCACGTAGTCTTCGGGGTTGCGCGGCAGATCGTAGTTGATCACGCAGGGCACACCGGCGACGTCCAGGCCGCGCGCCGCCACGTCGGTGGCCACGAGGACTTCGAGGGCGCCCGACTTGAAGGCTTCGAGGGCTTTCATGCGCTCGATCTGCGACTTGTTGCCGTGGATGGATTCGGCGCGCACGCCATCGAGCTCAAGCTGGCGCGCCAGGCGGCTGCAGCCGATCTTGGTGTTCGAGAAGACGATCACCTGGTTCAGGTGGCGCGACTTGACCAGGTGGGTGACGGCCCGCCGCTTGGCGTCGCTGTCCAGGCGATAGGCGATCTGGGTGACGGTATCGGCCGCCGCGTTGGGGCGCGCCACCTCGATCTCGACCGGGGTGCGCAAGAAGGTGCGCCCCAGCTTGCGGATTTCGGGGCTGAACGTGGCCGAGAACAACAGGCCCTGGCGCCCTTCGGGCAGCAGCCTGATGATGCGATCCAGATCCGGCAGGAAACCCATGTCGAGCATGCGATCGGCCTCGTCCAGCACGAGAATGCCCACCTGGCCCAGGTTGACGTTGCGCTGCTCGACGTGGTCGAGCAGCCGCCCGGGCGTGGCGATCAGGATCTCGCAGCCCTCGCGCAACTGATCGCGCTGCGGGCGGATGTCGACCCCGCCAAACACCACCGCCGTGCGCAAAGGCACATGACGGCTGTACTGCGCCACATTGGCATGCACCTGGTCCGCGAGCTCGCGCGTGGGCGTGAGAATCAGGGCCCGCACCGGATGGCGCGCCGGCGACGCGCTGGTGTTGGCAAAAGGCATCAGGCGGTGCAAGATCGGCAGGGAAAATGCGGCCGTCTTGCCCGTGCCCGTCTGGGCAGCCCCCATGATGTCGCGCCCTGCCATCGCCACGGGAATGGCCTTGGACTGTATGGGCGTCGCAGAAACATAGCCGGTGTCCTGGACGGCCTGCAAAATGCCGGGATGCAAGCCAAACTGACTGAAGGGCAAGGTGGATTCGGTCGAATCGGAGGTGGGGGATTGGGTCATTCGAATAGGAAAGGGTACAGGCAAAACCTTGCCTGCACAGGCATGAACGGACCATTTTAACCCGCATCGCGACTGGCTGGGCAATTGGTACAATATTCGCCTGATCAATTGAGGAGACAGCAATGTCCATGTCTGACCGCGACGGGCTCATCTGGTACGACGGCAAGCTGGTGCCCTGGCGCGATGCCACCACCCACGTGCTGACGCATTCATTGCACTACGGCCTGTCCGTTTTCGAGGGGGTGCGGGCATACAAGACCCAGAACGGCACGGCGATCTTCAGGCTCGAAGAACACACCAGGCGTCTGCTCAATTCCGCCCACATCTACCAAATGAAGATCCCGTACTCGCGCGAAGCCCTGCAAGACGCCCAGATCGAGGTCGTACGCCGCAACGAACTCGAATCCTGCTACATCCGCCCAGTCGCCTTCTACGGTTCCGAGAAAATGGGGGTCTCGCCGCGGGGCGCGTCGGTGCACGTGGCCATCGCAGCCTGGCCCTGGGGCGCCTACCTGGGCGAAGAAGCCCTGCGCCGCGGCATCCGCGTCAAAATCTCCTCCTTTGCCCGCCAGCACGTCAACGTCACCATGCCGCGCGCGAAAATCGCCAGCACCTATGCCAACTCCATCCTGGCCAATGCCGAAGCCATCGATCACGGCTACGACGAGGCGATCCTGCTCGATACCCAGGGGTTCGTGGCCGAAGGTTCGGGCGAAAACCTGTTCATCGTGCGCGACGGCATCCTGTACGAACCCGATATCGCTTGCGCGCTGACCGGCATCACGCGCGCCTCCGTCCACCAGCTGGCGGCCGACCTGGGCCTGCAGGTGGCGTCGCGCCGCCTCACACGCGATGACCTCTACATCGCCGATGAAGCCTTCTTTACCGGTACCGCCGCCGAAGTCACCCCCATCCGCGAGATCGACGGCCGGCAAATCGGCATCGGCGAACGGGGCCCGGTCACCACGCAATTACAAAAAGCCTTCTTCGATGCGGTATCCGGCAAAACGCCCAAATACCACCACTGGCTTACCAAGGTCTGAAAGGAATCACCATGAGCAGCACGCCAGAATCCAGCCAGGACGACATCATCCGGGTCGGGGCCGAAGACCTCCCGGTGTACTGCCCTGGGCCCAAAGCGCCCCTCTGGAGCCAGCACCCGCGCATCTACATCGAAGTCGTCAAGAACGGGGTGGCCCGCTGCCAGTACTGCGGGGCGCGCTATGCCCTGCGCGACGGCGAGACGGTTCACGGGCATCACTAGGCACCATCGTTCAAAAACGGCCTGCAGCGGCCCCGCAGGCCACGCACACCATTACCGCTTAAAGGGCGCCAGCAGCGTCCGCTGCGTATCCAGGCGCTCACGCAACGCACGGATGCGCACGTCGATACGCGATTGCGCGTAAAAATCCCGGCTGTGGTCGCGGGCCTGTTGCAGGTGCTCCACGGCCGTGGACACGGCACCCCGCAGTTCGTAATACGTGGCCATGGCCTCGTGCGCCTCGGTCACATGGCCGGTGCGGTCCAGTTCCAGGGCCAGCATTTTCTGGAACTCGGCCACGTGGGGCCACCTGCGCACCAGTGCCTGCAAGAGCCGCACGGCGTCTTCCGATTTGCCCGCCTGTTGCAGGGCACGCGCCCGCTCATAGGCCACCCCCTGGCTGTCTGGCCAACGGGCAAAGGCCTGCTCAGACACCCGGAGAGCCTCCCCGGGACCATGCGCCGCCGCAAGCTGGATGGCCAGCACGTCGATTTGCGGCGCGGGCTGCAAGGCCCGGGCCTGCTCCAGATCCTTGCGCGCCTGGTCGGGCTGGCCTGCCGCATGGGCCAACAGGGCCAGGCCATACAGTGCAGCGGCCTTGCGAGCCCCCTGCTGCTGGGCCGCCTGGCTGCGCAAGCTCTGTTCGAGCCGCTGCCGGGTCGCATTATCGCGCGCCTGCAGCAATGCCAGCCGAGTCCGCACGAACCAGTATTCGGGGTTCGAGACCACAGCGGCGCCCGGCAGGCGATCCAGCCGATTTTCGATATCGGACAGGCGCTGGATCGACAGCGGGTGCGTCGCCGCATAGCCCCCACCCACGCCTTCGTTCAGGCGCGAGGCCTGCATCAGCCGCCTGAACATCTCGAGCATGCCGCGCGGGTCGAAACCCGCTTGCTGCATCATCTGCAGCCCGACACGATCTGCTTCTTGTTCGGCGCCCCGGGAAAAACCCAGCTGGCGGTCGATGGCCGCCGCCTGGCCGAACGCGGCAACCCCCATGGCCAGATCGCCTTGCCCGGCCATGGCCGCCAGCAGCGCGCCCACCAGGCTGGCCACCATGATCCCCGTGCCCTGCGACTGCTGCTCGAGCCCGCGGGCGATATGCCGCTGCATCACGTGACTGATCTCGTGCGCCAATACACTGGCCAGCTCGGATTCGCTTTCGGTCGCGGTCACCAGGCCGCTGTTCACCCCGATGTACCCGCCCGGCAAGGCAAATGCATTGATGGCGGGATCACGCACGGCAAAAACGGTGATGTCCTGCTCGAGCGGCTGCGGCGCATGCACGGCCAACCGCTGCCCCAGTGCACTCAGGTACTGGTTGATGTCGATGTCGGCCACATAGGTGGGGTCCTGGTAGCCCTGCTCCATGATGGCCTGCCCGAGCAGACGCTCGAGCGCGGGCGAGAGCTCGATCGCCGAAGCGGCGCCCATGGACGGCAGCCCCACGGGCTGGGCATGGATCCCCGGATGACCCGCCAAGAGCGAGGCGGCCAGACACAGGCTCAAACCGGTTTTACGCATGGTGCCGATGGCGCCCGCCCACTGCGAGGCCGGCTGACGCCGGAGAATTTCGATGGCCTAGTGTAAAGCATCCTAAAATGAGCCTTTTGCCCGACCACCAGGACGCCATGACCACACCAAGCTACGACATCGCCATTCTGGGCAGCGGGCCGGTCGGTTGTGCATTGGCGCTGGCGCTGGCGCGCCACGCGCCGGATCCCGGGCGCATCCTGCTGGCCGGCCCGATGCCCGCCCCACGGCCAGCGGGCCAGGCCATCGATCCACGGGCGCTGGCCATGAACCACGGCAGCCACCAGTTTCTCGACAGCCTGAATGCATGGCCCGCCCATGCCGCCGCCATCACCCACGTGCACGTGTCTCAAGCCCACCACGTCGGCCAGACACAGATCGACCATGCCGACCTGGGCGTTGCCGAACTGGGCTGTGTCGTACGCTACGACGAGCTCCTCGAGCGTCTGCACCAGGCGCTCGAGCACAGCGGGGTACAGCGCTTGCTCGAGCGCCCTTCCAGGCCACTGGCGGGCACGCCCGTTCAGCTGCCCCTGAAGACACAGACGTTGACGACCCGCGTCGCGCTGCTGTCCGACGGGGTCGCACCGAGCGGCCTGCGCCGTGAATACGGGCAGCGGGCGGTCCTGGCCACGATACGGGCCAGCCGCCCACGGCCTGGCTGGGCATTCGAACGCTTTACCCGCGAAGGCCCGCTGGCCCTGCTGCCCCACCCGGCCGACCCGGCACTATACAGCCTGGTCTGGTGCGTGCCGCCCGCGCGGGCCGAAGCGCTGCTCGCAAGCCCGGCAGCCGCCTTTGCCCAGGCGCTGCAACAGGCCTTCGGGCAACGCCTGGGCACGCTTCGGCCCGTCGGCGACAGCCATACATTCCCATTGTCCCTGCACGTGGGTCCGCAGTACCTGGGCCCCGGTGTGATGGCATTGGGCAATGCCGCCCAGACCCTGCATCCAGTGGCTGGACAAGGCCTGAATCTGGGGCTGCGCGACGTGGCCCAGCTGGCTCATGCGCTCGGGCCCTGGCTGGCCCGCCCGCAATCCGAGGTTTCATTCCCGCTGCGGCACTACATGCACAAGCGCCGCCTCGACCGCGGTCTGACCGTCGCCATCACGGACACCCTGCCACGCGTCTTTGCCACAAAATGGGCCCCGCTGCGACACGCCTGCAGTCTCGGGCTGATGGCGCTCGAACTCCTGCCGATGCTGCGCAGGCCACTGGCCCGTCATCTCATGCAGGGTCAGCGACGATAAGAACGTCCTAAAATGCCGGCATGATGATAGGATCCTGGACCCTCCCGCATCCGGTCTGCGCCGCCCCTATGGCGGGCGTCACAGACCGGCCCTACAGGCGTTTGTGCAAAGCGCTGGGCGCCGCATACGCGGTCTGCGAAATGGCCGCCAGCAACCCGCGCCTGTGGAACAGCGTCAAAACGGCGCAACGCCTGAACCATCACGGCGAACCAGAGCCACTCGCCGTGCAGATCGCTGGCGCCGACCCCGACATGATGGCCGAGGCGGCCCTGTTCAATGTCCGCAAGGGGGCCTGCATCATCGACATCAACATGGGGTGCCCCGCCAAGAAGGTCTGCAAGGCCGCATCCGGCTCGGCCCTGCTGCGCGACGAGACCCTGGTGGCCCGCATTCTCGAACGGGTGGTGGCGGTCTGCCGACCCCTGGGTATTCCGGTTACACTGAAGACCCGCACCGGCTGGGACCGCCAGAGCCGCAATGCCGTACGCATCGCACGCCTAGCAGAAGACTGCGGTATCGCCGCCCTGGCTCTGCACGGCCGCACGCGCTGCGATCTGTACACGGGTGAAGCCGAATACGACACCCTGCGTGCCGTGCGCAACGCCATACGGATACCGCTGATTGCCAACGGAGACATCGACAGCCCTGAAAAAGCGCGGCAGGTCTTGCTCACCACGGGTGCCGACGCGGTAATGATCGGCCGGGCCGCCCGGGGCCGGCCCTGGATATTCCGGGAAATCGCCCACTACCTGAAGCACGGCAGCCATCTGCCGCCACCCACTTACGGAGAATTGCGCGAACTCCTGCTCGGTCATCTCGAAGACCACTATTCCTTTTATGGCGAACACGTCGGTGTGCGCACCGCGCGCAAGCACATCGGCTGGTATCTCGCCGGCCTGCCCGAAGCCGGGCCGCTGCTCACGCGTATCATGGCGCTGGACAGCACCGATGCGCAGGCCCGCGCCCTGCGCCACTGGCTCGAACAACAGCCCGCCGAGAAGGCGGCCACCCCTGAGACAACCCCGCATTGAAACCGTTCTTGGACATGAGTACCACAACCCCCTTGGAACAAGCCGTACGTGAACAGCTCGAGCGCTACTTTGCCGACCTGGGCGATTCCGCACCCCACGACATGCTCGCCATGGTGAACCGCTGCGTCGAACGCACCGTGCTGCAGGTGGCCATGGAGCGCACCGCGGGCAACCAGACCCGCGCGGCCGACATGTTGGGCATCACCCGCGGCACGCTGCGCAAGAAGCTGCTCGCCCACCAGATCGCCTACTGAATCCTTTTCCTGCCAAACCCACTGCCTCATCATGACCACACAGACTGCCCTGATCTCCGTGTCCGACAAATCCGGCATCGTCGATTTCGCCTCGGCTCTCGCGCAACGCGGGATCGCCCTGCTCTCCACGGGGGGGACGGCTCGCCTGCTGCGCGAGGCCGGTCTCGAAGTCACCGAAGTGGCAGCGCACACCCGATTCCCCGAAATCCTCGATGGCCGCGTCAAGACCCTGCACCCGCGCATTCACGGCGGCCTGCTGGCCCGGCGCGACGATGCCGCCCACCTGCGCACACTGGCAGAGCACGACATCCCGACCATCGACTTGCTGGTGGTCAACCTATACCCCTTCGGGCAAACCGTGGCGCGCCCCGACTGCACCCTGGCCGAAGCAATCGAAAACATCGATATCGGCGGGCCGGCCATGCTGCGCTCGGCCGCCAAGAACCATGGCGGTCCGGGCGGCGGCGTCAGCGTCGTGATCGATCCGGCCGACTATGCACGGGTGCTGGCGGACCTCGATGGCCCCGGCCACCGCGTCTCCTATGCCTTGCGCCTCGAGCTGGCTGCCAAGGCGTTCGCCCACACGGCCGCCTACGACGGCGCCATCGCGAACTGGCTGGCCAGCCTGACCGAGGCCGAACCGGCGCCCGAGCAGGTGCCTGCGCGCGAGCCCTGGCCGCGGGTGCTGTCGTTCCAATGGCAGCGCCAGCAGGTACTGCGTTATGGCGAAAATCCCCACCAAGGGGCCGCCTTCTACCGCGACCCGGCCGTCGGCGCAGGGCTGCTGGCCAGCTACCGCCAGATCCAGGGCAAGGCGCTGTCTTACAACAACATCGCCGATACCGACACCGCCTGGGAAAGCGTGCGCCACTTCGCGACGCCCGCCTGCGTCATCGTCAAACATGCCAATCCCTGCGGCGCCGCCCTGGGCGGCAGCGCTCTGGAGGCCTACGAGAAGGCCTTCAGGACCGATCCCACTTCGGCTTTCGGCGGCATCGTGGCCTTCAACACCACCGTAGACGAAGCTGCGGCACGGGCCGTCAGCGGTCCTTTTCTCGAAGTCCTCGTCGCCCCGGCCTACACGGGCGCCGCCCTGGCGATCCTGTCCGCCAAGAAGAACGTACGCGTGCTCGAAATCCCGCTCGGACCGGCACACAATGACTTCGACGTCAAGCGGGTCGGGGGCGGCTGGCTCGTCCAGGACGGCGATCTGCATACGGCCGATCCGGCCGCCATCCAGGTCGTCACCCGGCAGGCGCCCAGCCCCGAGCAAATGCAGGACCTGCTTTTTGCCTGGCACGTCGCACGTTATGTCAAATCGAATGCCATCGTCTTCTGCGGGGCCCAGGCCACACTGGGCGTTGGCGCGGGCCAAATGAGCCGCGTGGATTCAGCGCGCATCGCGTCCATCAAGGCCACCCAGGCGGGGCTGGACCTGCAGGGCTCGGTGGTGGCATCGGACGCCTTCTTTCCCTTCCGCGACGGGCTCGACGTCGTTGCGGATGCCGGCGCGACCTGCGTGATCCAACCAGGCGGCAGCATCCGCGACGACGAAGTCATTGCAGCCGCCAACGAACGGGGGGTGGCGATGGTCTTTACCGGCTTTCGACATTTCAGGCACTGATGCGAATATTGGGGGTGGATCCAGGATTGCGCCGCACGGGCTTCGGCATCATCGAAACCCAAGGCAGCCAGCTGCGGTACGTGGCCAGCGGCACGATCGTGGTTCCGACCCAATCGCCACTGGCTGAACGCCTGCAGGTGATACTCGACAACCTGCGCGAAGTCGCGCGCGACACCCGACCCGATGTCGCCGCGCTCGAGAAAGTGTTCCTGAATGCCAACCCCGCATCCACGCTGCTGCTGGGGCACGCGCGCGGCGCGGCGGTGTGCGCCCTGGCCGACAGCGGCCTGGGCGTATTCGAGTACACCGCCCTGCAGGTCAAGAAGTCCGTGGTCGGTACGGGCCGAGCGAGCAAGACACAGATCCAGGCCATGGTGCGCCACCTGTTGTCGCTCGATGGCGAGCCGGCCGCTGATGCCGCCGATGCGCTGGCCTGTGCGATCTGCCACGCGCACTGCGCCCCACTGGCCGAGCGCCTGCAGCACCTGGCCCCCGATACGCTGTCCCGGCGCGGCCGCCGGTTGCGCACCGGGCGCCTGATCGCCTGACGTTCACGGAGTCCACGATGATTGGTCGTCTCACGGGTACCCTGGTCGAACTGGCACCACCGAGCCTGTGCGTGCTGGTCGGCGGGGTGGGTTATGAACTCGACGTGCCGATGAGCACGCTCTACAAGCTGCCCGCGGTCGGGCAAAGCGTGAGCCTCTACACCCATCTCGCCATCCGCGACGATGCGCATGTCCTGTATGGGTTCGCCTCGGCTGCCGAACGCAACACGTTCCGGGCCCTGATCAAGGTCACCGGCATCGGCGCGCGCACCGCGCTGGCGCTGCTCTCAGGCCTGAGCGTGGAAGACCTGGTCGACGCCATCCAGCAACAGGAATCCGGCCGGCTCATCAAAGTGCCCGGAATCGGCAAAAAGACCGCGGAGCGGCTGCTCCTCGAACTGCGCGACAAGCTCGATGCGCCCGGAGAGCGGCTGTCAGCCAGCCAGGCCAACCCCACCGCGCCCTCGGCCGATCACGACGTCGTGCATGCCTTGCTGGCCCTGGGGTATTCCGCCCAGGAAGCGCGCAAGGCCGTGGGGGGCCTGGACCGCAGCCTGAGCGTGGCTGAGCGCATTCGGCAGGCCCTGAAAAGCCTGGCACGCGCCTGATGCAGGTCGACACCCCCACCGGCGTGGACGCTGCCCTGCACGTCCTGCGCGATACATTCGGATACGAGCAATTTCGCGGCCAGCAGCACGCCGTCATCGAACACGTCACTCAGGGTGGCCACGCCCTGGTATTGATGCCCACGGGCGGCGGCAAATCGCTCTGCTACCAGGTACCGGCGCTGCTGCGGCCCGGCGCGGGCGTGGTGATATCGCCGCTGATCGCGCTGATGCAGGACCAGGTGGACGCCCTCCAGGAACTCGGTGTGCGCGCGGCCTTTCTGAACTCGACCCAGACCCTGGCCGAGTCGCAGGCGGTGGAGCGCGATTTCCTTCAGGGCCGCCTGGATCTGTTGTACGTTGCGCCTGAACGCCTGCTCACGCCCCGCTGCCTGGACCTGCTCGCCGCCGGGCCAATCGCCTTGTTCGCCATCGATGAAGCGCATTGCGTATCGCAGTGGGGCCACGATTTCCGCCCAGAATATCAGGCGCTGGGCGTTCTGGCCGAGCGCTGGCCGGACGTCCCGCGGATCGCACTCACCGCCACGGCGACGGCTGCGACACGCGCGGACATCGTCCAGTGCCTGGCCCTGCAGAATGCGCCGCAGTATCTGGCCAGTTTCGATCGGCCCAACCTGTACTACACCATCGTCGAAAAGCATGACGTCCGGCGCCAACTGTTCGATTTCATCCGCGAGGCACACCGGGGGGAATGCGGAATCGTCTACGCGCTGTCCCGCACGCGGGTCGAGCAGACCGCACAATACCTGTGCGACCACGGCATGACGGCACTGCCCTACCACGCCGGCCTGAGCGCTGCCGTGCGGGCAACCCATCAGGCGCGTTTCCTGCGCGAAGACGGCGTCATCATGGTCGCCACCATCGCCTTCGGCATGGGGGTGAACAAACCGGACGTACGCTTCGTGGCGCATATCGACATGCCGAAGTCCATCGAAGGCTATTACCAGGAAACCGGGCGCGCGGGCCGGGATGGCTTGCCCGCCGATGCCTGGCTGGCGTATGGCCTGCAGGATGTGGTCCAACAGCGGCGCATGATCGACGAGTCCGAAGGCGACAGCCTGCACCAGCGGCGCCAGGTGCGCCAGCTGGATGCCATGCTGGCCCTGTGTGAAACCGTGCACTGCCGGCGCCAGGCCCTGCTGGCGTATTTCGAAGAAACGATCGAACCCTGCGGGCACTGCGACACCTGCCTGGACCCCCCCACGGCCTGGGACGGGACGGTGGCCATGCAGAAGCTGCTCTCGACCGTATACCGGCTGTGGCGCGAACGCGGGCAACGCTATGGCAGCGGCCACCTGATCGACATCCTGCGTGGGCAGCGCACCGAGCGGGTGCTGCAGCAGGGCCACGATACGCTCAGTGTATTTGGCGTCGGTGCGGCTCTGTCCGTGGACGCCTGGCGCAGCGTATTGCGCCAGGCCCTGGCGCTGGGCCTGCTGTCGGTCGACCTCGAAGGCTACGGCACTCTGGCGCTGACCGAAGCCAGCCGGCCGGTGCTCAAGGGCGAGCGCACGCTGATGCTGCGCCCGGTGGCACGAGCCCCAGCGCGGACGAAACGCACGCAGCGCACCACGACCCGTGCCCAGCTCGAGGACCTGCCCGCCCAGGCGCGCCGGTGCTTCGAACGCCTGCGCCACTGGCGCGCCCAATTGGCCCGAGAACACGGCAAGCCGGCCTATGTGATTTTCAATGATGCCACGCTGCGCGAGATCGCCCTTGCAAAGCCCGAGACACTGGAGGCCCTGAGCCACATCAGTGGTGTGGGCGCCCACAAGCGCACGGCGTATGGCCCGGCGGTACTGGCATGCGTGCGGGAAGCCGACGAGCCAGAGGCCGGCGAATCAGAATAATTGCGCCGCGCCGGGCCCGGCGGACGGCGCCTGCAACCCCAGGTGCTGCCAGCACCGCCGAGTGGCCATGCGCCCGCGCGGCGTACGCTGCAGATACCCGTGCTGGATGAGATAGGGCTCGATCACGTCTTCGATGGTGTCCCGTTCTTCGCCAATGGCCGCGGCCAGGCTGTCGACCCCGACCGGACCGCCATCGAACTTGTGCACCACGGCTTCGAGCAGCTTGCGGTCCATGAGGTCGAGGCCGCTGGGATCGACCTCGAGCAGGGCCAGGGCGGCCTGGGCGACCGGGACGTCGATCTGCCCCTGGGCCCGGACATCGGCATAATCGCGCACGCGGCGCAACAGACGGTTGGCGATGCGTGGCGTGCCGCGCGAACGCCGGGCGATTTCGGCGGCGCCGTCCGGACTGGTCTGTACCCCAAGCAGGCTGGCACTGCGCTGCACGATATGGGTAAGGTCTTCGGGCGAATAGAATTCGAGCCGTGAAACAATGCCGAAGCGGTCGCGCAGGGGATTGGTGAGCATGCCCGCCCGGGTGGTGGCCCCGACCAGCGTGAACGGCTGCAGATCGATTTTGACGCTGCGGGCCGCGGGCCCTTCGCCAATGAGAATGTCGATCTGGAAGTCTTCGAGGGCTGGATAGAGGATTTCTTCGACCACCGGCGACAGGCGGTGGATTTCATCGATGAACAGGACGTCGTTGCGTTCCAGGTTGGTGAGCATGGCGGCCAGGTCGCCGGGGCGTTCGAGCACCGGGCCCGAGGTTTGCCGCAACTGGACCTGCATTTCATGGGCCACGATGTGTGCCAGCGTGGTCTTGCCCAGCCCTGGTGGGCCAAACAGCAGCACGTGATCGAGTGCCTCGCCGCGACCGCGCGCCGCCTGGATGAAGATGTCGAGCTGATCGCAGACCCGGCGCTGACCGACGTAGTCGGCCAGCGCCTTGGGCCGCAGGGCGCGTTCGAGGGAGTCTTCGGCGGGCGAGACCAGGTCGGGGGCCACCAGGCGCGCCTGGGCGGTGGTGGAGAGGGTGTCGGCCTGTATGACCATGGAAAGACTGTATCGATATCCAGTAGATTGAATCTATGCTACCACTTGCCGGAAAAATCGGGAAGATCGGGCGGGCGGGACTGCCCCAGCACCCGCCAATAGACGCGCAAGTTGAAAATGATCGCCACCGGCAGGGCCACTACGGTTGCGCTCAGGGCAAGCTGCAAGATCGCCACCGGCGCGGCCGCATCCCACAGGGTGATCTCGTCGAGCACCAGGTAGGGGAAGAAACTGTATGCCAGCCCGCCCAGCATCAGCACCAGAATGACCAGCACCAGCCCATACGGCAAGGCCGTGGCCCGATAGCTGTGGTTGATCATGCGCTGCAACAGCATCTCTGCCAGCACGAAGCAGGCCAGCAATATCCCCCAGACCAGGCCGACCGCCCCCCAATGCTGGCCATCCCCCCACTTGAGGAACACACCCGCGTTGGAAAAATCGAGCACGACGGAAATCCCCATGACGCCCACGGCCCCCCAACGCAGCGTGCGCCGGGCCCAGCCCACCGCCCGGATCCGCAGCTCGCCCGCCTCGCGCATGATGAGCCAGGCCGCCCCCAGCAGCGCGTAGGTCGCCAGCGAACACACCCCCATGAGCAGGGCGAAGCCGGCCGGGCCCACCCCGGCCTCATAGGCCGATACCACCCGGGCCAACAGGTAGCCATGTGAAAACGCCACCATCACCGCGCCTGCCGCGAACCCGAACGACCAGGGCCCTTGTTGCTCGACCGGCGCCCGCAGGCGGCATTCGAAGCAAACCGAACGCAGCAGGGTACCGATGGCGAGCATGGAGAGGGGCAGATACAACTGGCCCAACGTCCTGGACCAGGCCCCCGGAAAGGCGGCCGCAAACAGCCCCAGGCCCAGCAACAGCCAATATTCGTTCGCGTCGCGCCAGGGGCTGAGCAGCGACAACATGCGCCCCCTGAGACGGGCCGGTGCCACCCAGAGCAGGCACCCGACGCCGATATCGAAACCATCGAGCAGCACGCCGGCCACCACCGTCACCATCAGGACGCCCATGAGCGCCAGGGGCATCCAGAAGGCTGGATCCGTAGCCCCCAGACCCAGCAGACCCGCCAGAGAGTCGATCATGCGTGCCCCCTGTGGCGGACCACCGGCACCACGCCATAGCGTGACGCATGCTGCAGCAGCTGGCGAAAGCCCAGCCCCAGAGCCCCATACACCAGTATCTGCAGTATGAAGACCAGCCACAGCAGGGATTCACTTACGGATGCGGCCGCATCGCGCAGCATCAGGCTGCCCTGCACAGCATAGGGCAGGTTGCCGATCAGCAAATGCCCCCAGCCCACCAGCTGCAGGCCCAGCGCCAACCACACCAGCGCCCGCAGCACACGGCGGTGACCCCGGGACAGGCCATCGGGCTCATAACCAAGCCGGTGGCCCCGCCATAAGGCGGCCACCGCACACAGCAGCAACAGACCAGACAGGATCACCGCCAGGCGCGCCGAAAAAAAAGTCAGCCCCCAGGGGGGCGCCAGGCCGGCCAGATCGTTCAGGCCGGCAATGCTGGCCTGGGGCGTAAACCCCAGCCAGGGCGTCCAGTCGCGCAGGAAAATCCGCGCATAGACGTCGCTGGCGGTGCGGGTCGGCCAAGACCACCACAACACCGGCTCGGGCAGGCCGCTGGACCACTGGGACACCACGGCTGCCAGCCGGGCAGGCTGCACGGCCAACAGGATACGCCCCAGCTGCGCGGCCCACAGCGCCTGCAGGATGATCATCACCGGCAGCCCCCACAGCCCCGCCGCAAAGACGCTGCGGTCGCCTTCGTCGCTGGGGCGCCGGAGCGTGCGCACGGCCGTCAGGGACAGCATCAACGTCAGGGCCAGCAACAGGCCGCCGGCCAGAAACAGCATGAACAGAGTGGGCGCAGCCCCCCCCGTGGACAGGGACCACCAGCCGGCCAGCTGCCACACGCCGTCATCCACACTGGCACCGACGGGCCACTGCAGCCAGGCAAGCAGCACCATCACCCACCAGGCCGTCAGGCTGGATCCCAGGGCCACCATGCCGACCACCAGCACATGGGCGGTATACGACATGCGCCGCTGGCCGTAGAGCATGGCGCCCAAAAAACAAGACTTGAAAAAAAAGGCCGTCAGCACGGCCATGCCTGCCAGAGGCCCGATGACAGCCCCGGCCCGATCCATGAGCCCGGGCCACAAGGCCCCCAACTGCAAGAGCAGCGGCAGGGCCGCCGCAAACCCCATGACCAGGGACAAGGCGAACACCCGTACCCAGAACCGGTACGCGAGCATCGCCGCACCGCCCCGGCGGGCCCGCAGGCGCAAGGCAAACAGTATCCAGGCCAGCCCCAGTTCGAGCGCCAGAAAAAACAGCATGAAGCCAAGGCTCAGGAAAAACTGGGACAGCGACAGAACCCAAGCGGTTTGCGTCATAATGTGCGCTAGTTTAGAGCCAGTTGAGCACCATGACCACAGAAACAGCGCCCAGTACGAATTTTCTACGCAATATCATCGAAAATGACCTGAAATCCGGCCATCTTGAAAACCGTCGCTGGGCGCCCCCGCCTGCCACCGCCGCCCTTCGCCAGGCGGCAGCCCCCGACCCGGCGCGGATCCGCACGCGGTTTCCGCCCGAACCCAATGGCTACCTGCATATTGGCCACGCCAAAAGCATCTGCCTGAACTTCGGCCTGGCCAAAGATTACGCCGGCATCTGCCACCTGCGCTTCGATGACACCAACCCCGAGAAAGAAGAAGACGAATACGTGCGCGCCATCATCGAGATGGTGCACTGGCTGGGCTTCGAATGGTCCGTCGACGGCACCGAGCACTGCTACTATGCCAGCGACTACTTCGAGACCATGTATGCGTTTGCCGAGGCGCTGGTGCAGGCCGGCCACGCCTATGTAGACGAGCAATCCGCCGAACAGATGCGCCAAACGCGCGGTACCCTGACCGAAGCCGGCACCGACTCGCCCTGGCGAAACCGCCCGGCCGCAGAATCCCTGCGCCTGTTGCGCGAGATGCGCGCAGGGCGCCATCCCAACGGGCGCATGGCCTTGCGGGCACGCATCGACATGGCGTCGCCCAACATCAACCTGCGCGACCCGGTGCTCTACCGGATCCGCCACGCAGAGCACCATCGCACGGGCAACACCTGGTGCATCTATCCCATGTACAGCTGGGCCCACCCGGTCGAAGACGCCCTCGAGGGCATCACGCACAGCATCTGCACGCTCGAGTTCGAAGACCAGCGGCCATTCTACGACTGGATCCTGCAACGCCTGGTCGAACTGGGCCAGCTCGCCGAGCCTCTGCCCCATCAATATGAATTTGCCCGCCTGAATCTCGAATATGTCGTGACCAGCAAGCGCAAGCTGCGCCAGCTGGTGCTCGAAGGCCACGTCGCAGGCTGGGACGACCCCCGCCTGCCGACGCTGGCCGGGCTGCGCCGGCGCGGCTACACGCCCGCATCGATCCGGCTCTTCTGCGAGCGCCTGGGGGTCACCAAGGCCGATTCACGCATCGGGTACCACGTGCTCGAGCAGGCCCTGCGCGATGATCTCGACCCAACCGCCGACCGCGCGGTGGCCATTCTCGATCCGATCCGGCTGGTGATCACGAACTTCCCGGCCGACCACGCCGAAACCTGCAGTGCGCCTCTCAACCCGCACGATCCCGATGGCCCCCGACGGCACTTTCCGTTCACCCGAGAACTCTACATCGAGCGCGACGACTTCCGCGAAGACCCGCCGAAGAAATACTTCCGGCTGTTCCCGGGCAACCTGGTGCGCCTGAAGTACGCCTGGGTGGTACGGTGCACCGGCTGCACACGAAACGAACACGGCGAAGTCATCGAGGTTCAAGCCGAGTACCTTCCGGACACCCGCAGCGGCACCCCGGGCGCCGATGCCGTCAAGGTCAAGGGCACCATGACGTGGATCAGCGCGGCACACGCCATTGCGGCCGAATTCCGCCTCTACGACCGGCTGTTCCTGGATGCGCACCCCGACGCCGGCCAGCGCGACTTCCTGCAGCTCATCAACCCCGATTCCTATCGCGTCGTCCAGGGCCTGCTAGAGCCGGGTGTACGCGCCACGCCAGGCGCCGCCTGGCAGTTCGAGCGTCTGGGCTATTTCGTGGCCGACCGCGAACTGTCCACCCCCGAGCAGCCGATCCTGAACCGTTCCGTCACCCTGCGCGACACCTGGGCCCGCACATGAACAAAACCGCAACCGCACTGGACTTCAAAAGCGCCACCCTGCACACGCTGCGCGCCGTCCTGCATACTTCCGACACCGTCGAACTGATCGCCGCCCTGAACCAGCGCATGCGTGAAGCCGGCAGCTTCTATGAGCACGAATCCGTGGTCCTGGATGCCACGACGCTCACCCAGGCGCCCAACTGGGCTGCGCTGGTGGCGGCCATGCGCGCCGCACAGCTGCATCCGATCGGCGTGCACGCCGCTGCCAACCTGCAAGACGACGCCTGGCAAACCGCTGGCCTGGCACCGCTCGAACTGTCGGCGTCACGCACGGCCGCACCCGCCGCCACACCCGACCCGACCGATACCGGCAAGACCGGCCAGCCCCGGGCGGCCGACCCCGGCACAGCCGCCGAGACCCTCATCGTGCGCCAGCCGCTGCGTTCGGGGCAGCGCATCTATGCCCGCGGCTGCGACCTCATCGTGCTGGGCATGGTCAGCCAGGGGGCCGAAGTCATCGCCGATGGCCACATCCACGTCTACGGGCCGCTGCGGGGCAAGGCCATGGCAGGGGCGCGGGGCAACGCACAGGCCATGATCCTGACCACCTGCTTCGAACCCGAACTGCTGGCCATTGCCGGGGTATACCGGGTCTTCGAGACCCAGACGCCCGATTCACTGCACAAGCAGGGGGCCCGCATCGAACTGGATGGCGAGACCCTGCGGATCCGCGCCCTGACCGGCTGATTTTCCTTTACCATATAAAATTTTCACTACGGGGTATTCCATGTCGCGCATCGTCGTTGTCACATCCGGCAAGGGAGGGGTGGGAAAAACCACCACCAGCGCCAGTTTCTCGGCCGGCCTCGCGCTACGCGGCCACAAGACTGTCGTCATCGACTTCGACGTCGGCCTGCGCAACCTGGACCTGATCATGGGCTGTGAACGGCGGGTCGTGTACGACTTCGTCAACGTCATCCAGGGCGACGCCACCCTCAATCAGGCGCTGATCCGCGACAAGCAGCTCGACAACCTGTACATTCTGCCGGCCTCGCAAACGCGCGACAAAGACGCCCTCACGCGCGAAGGGGTGGAAAAAGTCCTCGAAGACCTGGCAGCCATGGATTTCGAGTACATCGTCTGTGATTCACCGGCCGGCATAGAAACCGGCGCCATCATGGCGGCCTACTTCGCCGACGATGCGCTGGTGGTCACCAACCCCGAAGTCTCCTCGGTGCGCGACTCCGATCGCATCCTGGGCATCCTGTCAGCCAAGTCCCGCCGAGCCGAACGGGGCGAGCAGCCGGTGCAAGAGCACTTGCTGCTCACGCGCTACAACCCGAAACGGGTGTCCGAAGGCGAAATGCTGTCGCTGCGCGACATCGAAGACATCCTGCGCATTCGCCTGATCGGCGTCATCCCCGAATCCGAATCCGTACTGCAGGCGTCCAACCAGGGCATCCCGGCCATTCACCTGAAAGACTCCGACGTCGCCCAGGCCTACGCCGACGTGGTGGCGCGCTACCTGGGTGAAGAAAAGCCCTTGCGATTCGTCGACTACGAAAAGCCGGGCCTGTTCAAACGCCTGTTCGGGAGCAAATGAGCATGTCCTTTTTCGATTTTTTTCGCGGGCAGAAAAAGGCCTCGGCCAGCATCGCCAAAGACCGCCTGCAGCTCATCCTCATCAACGAGCGCAGCGGGCGCAACGGCCCCGATTTCCTGGCCGACCTGCAAAAAGAACTGATCGCCGTCATCTCGAAATACGTGCACATCAACCCCGAGGACATCACGGTCAACCTCGAGCGCCAGGACGCCCTCGAGGTACTCGAAGTCAAGATCGAGATGCCGCAACAGGCCGAAGCCCGCTGACGGCGGGGCACGCCCCGCAGCGGCACGATAAGGCCCGGCCCGCGGCGGCACCGCGCCAGCAGCCGCGCCTTGGGTGGCCGCCTTGGGTCATATACAGGTCAGGGTCACCCAGACCACCAGCGGGATCGTGACCACCGACATCACGTTGCCCAGCAATACCACGCTTGCCACCACGCCGGGATCGGCCTGATACTGTTCCGCCAGCAGATAATTGAGCACGGCCGGCGGCAGCATGATGCACAAGACCAGCAGACGGGTCCATTCGGGCGTCAGGGGCAGCAGCAGCAGAATGACCGGCAGCGACAGCAGGCTGGCCACCAGATACAGCACGTTGACGTACAAGGCCAGCCGGATGTGCTGGATCCGGTCTTGCGCCAGGCGGACCCCCAGGCCGAACAACATCAGCGGGATGGCGATCTGCCCCGTCAGGTCGACGGTGGTGACGAAGAACCCCGGCAGCCAGTCTTTCAGGGGCGCTGCGGCAATGCCGGCCAGAGCCGCCCAGATATTCGGATTGCGCAGCCACATCCAGCGGCTGCGGCCGCGCGAAAGCAGGTACAGGCCGATCGAAAAATTGACCAGGTTCGACAGCACGAACAAGATGACGATATCGCCCAGCATGTGCCGGCCGTAGGCCAGCATCATCAGCGGAATCCCGATGTTGCCTGTGTTGCGGAACATGCCCGGCACCAGGAAGGCGGGCCGGCTCATGCCGCGCACGCGAATGAACGCCAGCAGCAAGCCGGGCAGCAGAATGATCAGCACCCCGGCCACGATGAGCGGCCAGCCCCGCGTGAGGTCCATGGGATTGTCCAGCAATGCGCTAAACACCAGCGCCGGGCAGAACACCATGACATTGGCATGATTGATGAATGCCATGTCGGGCTTGCGGGCCGGCTTGCGGCCAAACAAAAAGCCCAGCGTTGCCACGGCGAACACGGGCAATACGATATTGAGCAGGGTGAGCAGCATGGTTCGGAAACAGGGTCGGATAGCGGCAGTGTACCCGTACCAGCGGCTGGCCGGCGCCGGTGGCCGGCGGTTACAGATCCGCCCCGAGCGCGAAAGATGCTTCGGGCAGGCCCATCAGCGGTGCCGGCCCGGCGAGCATGGCGGCCGCGTGGGCGCGCGTGCGCGGCAGGATGCGCGCGTAATAAAAATGGGCCGTGTCCACCTTGGCTTGGTAGAACACAGGCTCTTCGGTACCAGCGGCCAGCCGGGCGGCCGCCTCGCGGGCCATGTCGGCCCAGAAATACGCCAGCACCGCATAGCCCGAGTACATCAGATAATCATAGGCGGCCGCACCCACGGCTTCCCGGTCGGCCAGCGCCGACATCCCGATCTGCTGCGTGAGCTCGCCCCACTCCTTGTTCAGATCGGCCAGCGGCGCGATAAGCCCCGACAACGCCGGGTTGCCCGCCTGTGACTGGCAGAACTTGTGCACGATGCGGGTGAACAGGCGCAAGGATTCCCCCTGCGAGAGCAGCACCTTGCGGCCGAGCAAATCGAGTGCCTGCACCCCGGTCGTGCCCTCATAGAGGCAGGATATGCGGCTGTCGCGCACGTTCTGTTCCATGCCATTTTCGGTGATGTAGCCATGCCCGCCCCAGACCTGCAGCCCCAGATTGGCGGCTTCGAAGCCAGTCTCGGTCATGAAGGCCTTGGCGATGGGCGTGAGAAAGCCCAGCAGCGTTCCAGCCTGCTCGCGCTGCGCTGCATCCGCGCAGAAGCGCTGGAGGTCGACCTGTTGCGCCGCAAAATACAACAAGGCCCGGTTGCCTTCGGCAAAGGCGCGGATGGTCAACAGCATGCGACGCACGTCTGGGTGCACGATGATGAGGTCGGCCGGTTCGTCGGGTTGCGCCGGACCACCCAACGCACGCCCCTGGCGGCGCTGCAGGGCATAGGCGCGCGCCCCCTGCCAGGCGACCTCGGCGTGAGCCAGGCCCTGCAGTGCCGTGCCCAGCCGCGCCATGTTCATGAAAGTGAACATGGCATGCAGGCCCCGGTTGGGCTCGCCGATGAGAAACCCCGTGGCCCCGTCGAAATTCATCACGCACGTGGCGTTGCCATGGATGCCCATCTTATGTTCGATCGCGCCGCAGGTGACCCGATTGCGCTCCCCTGGACGGCCCTGGGCATCGGGCAAGTGCTTGGGCACGATGAACAGCGAAATCCCCTGCGTTCCGGCCGGCGCATCCGGCAAGCGCGCCAGCACGATATGGACGATGTTTTCAGCCAGATCGTGCTCGCCCGCCGAAATGAAGATCTTGCCCCCCGTTACCCGATAACTGCCGTCGGCCTGAGGCTCGGCGCGCGTGCGCAGCAACCCCAGGTCCGTGCCGCACTGCGGCTCGGTCAGGCACATGGTCGCGGTCCAGCGCCCCGCCACCAGCGGTTCGAGATAGGTTTTCTGCTGCTCGGGCGTACCATGTGCCTTGAGGGTGTTCATGGCGCCCTGCGACAGGCCCGGATACATGCCCCAGGCCCAATTGGCCTCTCCGATGAGTTCGCGCACCGCCATGTCGAGCGAATCGGGCAGGCCTTGTCCGCCATGGACGGTCTCGTGCGAGAGCGACGGCCAACCCCCGGCCACGTACTGCTCGAAAGCCGCCCTGAACCCGGCCGGGGTCTGCACCCCGTCGGCCGACCAGGTGCAGCCTTCGCGATCTCCCACGGCATTCAACGGCGCCAGCACCTCTTGGGCGAAGCGCGCGCACTCGGCCAGGATGGCGTCGACCATCTCCGGGCTGGCTTCTTCGCAACCGGGCAGTTGCCGATAGTGCTCGGCATAGCCCAGCAGTTCATCGCGCACGAAACGGATGTCGCGCAAAGGGGCTTTGTAGTCGGGCATATGGGGTCTCCTGGTAGCGTCCGGTGCCGTGCGGCGCATCGCCACCCCAGCGCCGGACCGATGCTCCATTATGCGCCTTCCGGCGAGGCCCCAATACCCATGCGACGACCCCCACCATCCGCTGCGCCAGCCGATCGGCCTTGCGGCGGACCGCCAGGCTGACAACCCGTCGCACCTTGCGGCTATTTCCCGATCTGGTCGCCAATCACGCCGCCGATGGCAGCGCCCCCCAGAGTGCCAAGGACCCCGCCATCCGAGACCACCGCCCCGGCGACGCCACCGATGCCGGCCCCCGTGACGGCCGACTTCTGCCGGCGACTCATGCTGTCCCAGGACGAGCAGCCGGCCATGGCCACCACCAGCAAGAAGCCCACGCCCCATTTCATCCATTGGGTCATGCCATTCTCCTTATCGAATACACGCTTTGAATACACACTTTCTTTATAAGGCTTTATGACACACAAAGCTGTGAGGCATGCTGTCCAAATCAGACATTTGTAACAACAGACTCAAAGCGCTTTCACCCAAGCGAGAATTTCTCGAAAGGCTGGATGCGCCGGGGTCTCGAGCCATTCGTAGAGCACCATCTCTATCGTATACGCCTTCTATCTCAGTGCCTTGTACCGAATGCGCCGTGGGCGGGCGCCATCCTCCCCGAGCCGGCGCTTCTTGTCGGCCTCGTATTCCTGATAGTTTCCATCGAAGAACACCACCTGGGAATCGCCCTCGAAGGCCAGTATGTGCGTGGCGATCCGATCCAGAAACCAGCGGTCATGACTGATGACCAGCACACTGCCGGCGAACTCGAGCAGCGCGTCTTCGAGCGCGCGCAAGGTTTCCACGTCCAGGTCGTTCGAGGGTTCATCCAGCAGCAGTACGTTGCCGCCCGTCAGCAGGGTCTTGGCCAGGTGCAGGCGCCCGCGCTCGCCGCCCGACAGCTTGCCGACCTGCTTGTTCTGGTCGCCGCCCCTGAAATTGAAGCGGCCCAGATAGGCCCGAGCCGGCATTTCGAACCGCCCGACCGTCAGCAGGTCGGCGCCATCGGAAATGGCCTCGAAAACGGTCTTTTCATCAGGCAGGGACTCGCGCGACTGATCCACGTAAGCCAACTTGACCGTCTGCCCGAGCGACACCTCGCCCGAATCCGGCGCTTCCTGGCCCGCAATCAGGCGAAACAGCGTCGACTTGCCCGCGCCGTTGGGGCCGATGATACCCACGATGGCGCCGGGCGGAATGCGAAAACTGAGGTCTTCGAACAACAAGCGGTCGCCAAACGACTTGGAGACGTTCTTGAACTCGATGGCCTCGTTGCCCAGGCGCTCGGCCACCGGAATGAAGATTTCCTGCGTTTCATTGCGCTTCTGGTATTCGTGAGATGAAAGTTCCTCGAAACGCGCCAGACGCGCCTTGGCCTTGGCCTGGCGCCCCTTGGGATTTTGCCGCACCCATTCGAGTTCTTTGCGGATGGTGCGCTGGCGCGCCGATTCGGACGCTTCTTCGTGCCGGAGACGGTCTTCTTTTTGTTCGAGCCAGGAAGTGTAATTGCCCTTCCAGGGAATCCCATGCCCGCGATCCAGTTCGAGAATCCACTCGGCGGCATTGTCCAGAAAATAGCGATCGTGGGTCACGGCCACGACCGTGCCTGGAAACTGGCGCAAAAAGACCTCGAGCCACTCGACCGATTCGGCATCCAGGTGGTTGGTGGGTTCGTCGAGCAGCAGCATGTCGGGCTTGGACAGCAGCAAGCGACACAGTGCGACACGCCGTTTCTCGCCGCCCGACAGATGGGCCACCTTGGCGTCCCAGGGCGGCAGCCGCAAGGCATCGGCCGCGATCTCCATCTGGGTCTCCAGATCGTCCGCGCCGCTGCTGGCCGCAGCGGCGATTACAGCCTCCAGCCTGGCCTGCTCGGTCGCCAGGGCATCGAAATCGGCATCGGGATCCGCGTAGGCGGCATACACGTCATCGAGCCGCCGGCGGGCTTCGAATACCTCGCCCAGCCCTTCTTCCACCGACTGGCGCACGGTATGCGCCGGATCCAGGCGCGGTTCCTGGGGCAAATACCCGATGCGCAGACCGGGCATGGGAATCGCCTCGCCCTCGATCTCTTTGTCTTCGCCGGCCATGATGCGTAGCAGCGTGGACTTGCCGGCCCCGTTCAGGCCCAGCACGCCAATCTTGGCGCCCGGAAAGAAAGACAAGGAAATATCACGCAAGATCTGGCGCTTGGGGGGTACGATCTTACCCACCCGATTCATCGAATAAACATACTGTGCCATCGTGCAACCCTGCAAAAATGAACGCAGCCCCGATTGTAGGCCGAGCCCGAAAAATCGGCCCGAAGACGCCCCCGCCGCAGCGTACAATGGGGCGACCGCCATCCTGAGCCAACCGATATTTCACATGCTGGGATTCACCGCCGCCGACGCCGACCTCCTGGGCCGCACTGCCGATGCCCTGACCGCCTGGATGGGCAAACCCGTCATCGCCGAGATCATTACCGAAACCGAGGCCGGCTACGAATGGGCGCTGTTCGCCATTCCGCTCCAGCCGGGCGAAGCGCCCGAGGCACCCGTCCAGGTGGGCGGCCCGGGCGCGCACTTTGCGGGCAGCTGCGGCGGGCTCGACCTGACCGACGGCCAGATGATCGAATGCACGCTTCTGTGGGCGATACAACGCTGCGACTACAGCGAGATCCGCTACATCAAGGTCAGCGCCCAGGGCGAGGAAACCGGCTGGTCGGACAACCTGGCCAGCCTGCTGCCATTCGCCGTCGCCGAACCCGAAACCGAACCCGAGACCCCAGAAGACCCGGACGACGCCGACGACCTGGCCTGAGCAGCGTCACGGCCTGCCCGGATGGCGCGGCCTGGATCGCATCCCATATCGCGGCGCCTGGTCGCGCAGAAACAACCCCAAGCCCAGCGGCCAGGCCAGCGCCACCAGCAGGCGCGCCGCCGGTCGGGTCAGGCGACAATCCAGCGGCCGGGGCAGGCCCAGGCTGCGCCAGTGCAAACCAAAGCGCGTATAGCGCGCGGCCGCAGAAAAAAATGCCCAGGGGCGCTGATAAAACCAGCCCAGGCACTGGTCCAGGGTGTCGTGCGCCAGCAACCAGAGCCCCGGCGCGAGAACACGCATGTCGCCCGCCGTCGTCTGCCGTGTCAGGCTGTCGGGGCTGTCGTGGTAGACCCTGAACACCTGGTTGACGAAACGTGTCTGGTAGCCGGCCCGGGCCATGGCGCGCCAGACCAGGCTTTCGGGCACGAAACCGGCCACGCCCTCTGGAAATGGAAAGCCGCGCACGATATCGGTACGCAGGCAGCCGAATTTCTCGCCGCGGACGCGATGGCGAAAATACATCTCCAGGGGGGTGGCATCCATGACGTCGAGCGGATAGGGATCGCCCACGACCTGGCCGTCAGGCCGCGCGCACAAGCCGGTAATACCCACAAACAGCGCGCGCCGATCCAACGGGATTTCCTCCCAGGCCCGCGCCATGTGGCACAGGGCGCTGGAGTCCAGCTCGTCATCACTGTCGAGCAGGACCACCCACTCGCCGCGCGCCTGACGGATACCCGTATTCAGCGCCGTTTTTTTGTGTTGCTGCGCCTGCCAGACGTAGCGAATGGGAAAACCCGCTTCGGCCTGCCACGCCTCGACACGCTGCCGCGTGCCGTCGGTGGAGCCATCATCGACCACCACCCACTCGAAATCCTGATAGGACTGCTCTTGCAGCGAACGGTAGACCCGCTCTAGCGTATGTGCACGATTGTAGGTGGGCGTGACGATGGAAAACAAATGGCGCCATGTGGTGTCGCTACCCATGATACCCCTGCTGTAGACCCAAGCGGCCTGCGGTCCAGAAAACGGCAGCGGCTGGGCGAACCAGCCGATCCGTATCATGATAGCCATAAAAAAACCACGAATCTCGCGATTCGTGGCGTGTGGCAGGGCTGAATTGTATGCAAACCATACGCCCCTGCGGGCACGGAGAAGGGATCAGGCGCGCTTGACCTTTTCGAGCATCTTGAAGACCCCTTTGGGCGAACCGACGAACAGGCGTTTGAAGGACTTGCCCAGACACCGGCGTTCGAGGGTATTGCGCCGGTTGCGTTTGATTTCTGCCATGAATTGACTCCTGAATGATGGGCGGGCACAAAGACGACACCCGCCATTTTAGCAAAATGGCGGAAATACCCCCGCATGCACCCCGAACCCTCAACCCTGGCGCACCCCTTCGATCTCGATCTGGAGGCGCACGGTATCCGGAATCCCGGGCAAGCCGAACCCCATGCCCCACTGGCTGCGCTGCAGATCGACCTGGAAATCGCCGCCACAGACTTCGCGCTGGATACGTGCGTTCTGGTAACAATTGAAACGCACTGCTTGCAGGGTGACGGGATGCGCCTGGCCCAGCAAGCGAAGAGAGCCCTCGACCGCGCTCAGGGTGTCGCCATCGAACACGAACGCGGTCGACTCGAACACCGCCGTGGGGTACTGCGCCACATTGAAGAAGTCGGGGCCCTGGAGATGCTGGTCGAACCCGGCCGAGCCCGAATTGATGGAGGCCATGTCGATCTGGATCGCCGCATGGCCGGCCCGGGCCTGGCGATCGAACTGGATCTGGCCATCGATGGCGTCGAAGCGCCCACGCACCGTGGACGTGCCATGGTGCAACACTTCGAACGTGACATACGTATGGTCTGGATCAACGGCGTAGTCGGCCGCCTGAGCGTAACCCGCCAGGCAGAGCAGTGGAATCAGGCAAAGACGTTTCATAGTGAGCTCCTGTGGGATCATGCCGCCTGTTCATTGTAGGGACGCCACCGTACGCCCGGACCCCACTCTCTTCACAGGGTCTGATGCAAATCAAAGAACCTGTTCATGACGATCCTTCTGCCGGCAGGGCCTTGGCGCGCGAACGCGACAGGGCCAGATTATGATGACGCCATGAACGCACCGATACGCATCACTGGCGCGCGCCAGAACAACCTGAAAAACCTCGACCTGACCATCCAAACCGGTCAATTGCTGGTCATCACCGGGGTATCCGGCTCGGGCAAGAGCTCGTTGGCCTTCGATACGCTCTACGCAGAAGGACAGCGACGTTACGTCGAAACATTTTCACCCTACGCCCGGCAGTTTCTCGATCGCATGGACAAGCCCCAGGTAGAGCGCATCGAAGGCATCCTGCCGGCCATCGCCATCGACCAGGTCAACCCCGTGCGCAATTCGCGCAGTACGGTGGGGACCATGACCGAACTCAACGATCACCTGAAGCTGCTCTTTGCACGGGCGGGGCATCTGCACTGCGCACAGTGCGCCCGCCCAGTGGTGCAAGACAATCCGGCCAGCATCCGACGTCAGCTCGACGCCTGGTGCGCAAATCGCAACCCGCGGCTGGTCGTCACGTTTCCGGTAAAGGTGCCGGCCAACTTCACAACCGAAGAAATCCGCGGTTATCTCGAGCAGCAGGGTTATACCCGCACCCACCCACCCGCCGATGAACGGACCGCACCCGACACGCCGAAAGCCGCTACCGCCAGTGCGGGCAAGGCGCGCCGCCAGGCGGGCGAACCGATGCCCGAGCGGGTGCTGCACGTAGTGCAGGATCGCTTTCGCCCGGCCACGGCAGAACCCGCGCGCTTCCAGGAAGCCCTGGAGATCGCCCTGCAGCAAGGCAAGGGCCACATCACGGTGTACGCTCTGTTCGACGACGCCCCCGAGGAAACCTGGCGCTTCAGCAACCGCCTGCACTGCGCACAGTGCGACTTGGCATACAAGGCCGCCACGCCCAGCACCTTCTCGTTCAATTCTCCCCTGGGGGCGTGCGAGCACTGCCGGGGATTCGGCCGGGTCATGGGGATAGACTACGGCCTGGTGGTACCCGACGAATCGCTCAGCCTGCGCGATGGCGCCATCAAACCCTGGCAGAGCGCCAGCTACAAAGAATGTCAGGATGACCTGGAACGCTACGGACGCAAAGCCGGGATCCGGCTCGACGTGCCCTGGCATGATCTCAACGCAGCGGAAAAAAGCTGGATCATCGACGGCGCGCCCGACTGGAAAGGGGGATCCTCCGCCTGGAAGCACCAGTGGTACGGAATACAGCGGTTTTTCGACTGGCTGGAAACCAGGGCTTACCGCATGCACGTGCGGGTCCTGCTGTCGCGCTACCGCAGCTACAGCCCCTGCCCACATTGTCGTGGGGCCCGCCTCAAGCCCGCAGCCACTCTCTGGCGGCTCGGGCAGGACACGCAGGCCATCGCGCACCACCCCCGCTTCATGCCCGCCCAGGTCCGCTGGAGCCCGGAACAGCTCGCCGCCCTGCCTGGCCTGGGCCTGCACGACCTCATGATTCTGCCGCTGGACATCGTGCGTGACTGGTTCAGTCAGCTGCAGACCGGCACCGCCATCGATGCCGCCCTGCAGGAACTGCTCGACGAAATCCGTGGCCGGCTGCGATTCCTGTGCGACGTGGGCCTGGGCTATCTGTCCCTGGACCGGCAGAGCCGTACGCTTTCCGGTGGTGAAGTGCAGCGCATCAACCTGACGACGGCACTGGGCACGTCACTGGTCAACACCCTGTTCGTGCTCGATGAGCCCTCCATCGGGCTGCATCCGCGCGACATCCACCGCATCGTGCAGGTCATGCACCGCCTGCGCGACCATGGCAACACGCTCGTCGTGGTCGAACATGATCCCCAGGTCATGCAGGCCGCCGACCGTATTCTCGACATCGGCCCCGGGCCTGGCGAGCGGGGCGGCCGGATCCTGTTCGACGGCACACCAGCCGAACTGGCCCAGGCCGATACGCTCACCAGCCGGTACTTCAGCGGCCGCCTGCGCATCGAGGCGCCACGCCCGCAGGCCGTCGAGGCAGGCACCCCGCGCCTGCTGCTGCAGGGGGTGCGCGCACACAACCTGAAAGGGATCGATTTCGCCCTGCCGCTCGGGCGCCTGGTGTGCCTGACCGGCGTGTCGGGGTCCGGCAAGTCGACGTTGGTCCAGGACGTGCTGTATCCCGCGCTGCGCAAGCACTTCGGCCAGGCGACAGAAGCACCAGGCGCCCACGACGCGCTTCTGGGCGCCGAGCAGATCGAAGACGCGGTACTGGTCGACCAAAGCCCGATCGGGCGCACCACCCGCTCGAATCCCGCCAGCTATGTCGGCGCGTTCGACGCCATACGCAAGCTGTTTGCCGCCGCCGACCGTTCGCGCGAGCGAGGCTATACCGCAGGCACCTTCAGCTTCAACACGGGCGACGGCCGCTGCCCGACCTGTGGCGGCACGGGCTTCGAGCACATCGAAATGCAATTCCTGTCCGATGTCTATCTGCGCTGCCCAGACTGCCAGGGCCGCCGCTATCGGCCCGAAATCCTCGAGGTGCGCATCGAGCACCTGGGCCAGAGCGCCTCGATCGACGAAGTGCTCGACATGACGGTGCATCAGGCGCTCGAATTCTTCAAGGGGTTGCGCGACGTGCAGTGGGGGCTGGCGCCGCTGGCCGACGTGGGCCTGGACTACGTGCGGCTGGGCCAGCCAGTGCCGACGCTCTCGGGGGGCGAAGCCCAGCGCCTGAAGCTGGCCGGCCATCTCGCCGAGGCGGCGCGCTCGAAGCCATCGAAAAAGCCGCACAAAGGAAAGCTGCTGCTCTTCGACGAACCCACCACCGGCCTGCACTTCGACGACATCGCCCGGCTCATGCAGGCGTTTCGCAAACTGCTCGCCGCCGGGCATTCATTGCTGGTCATCGAGCATAACCTGGACGTGATCCGCGCCAGCGACTGGGTGGTCGACCTGGGCCCCGAAGGGGGCGACCGGGGGGGATGCATCGTCGCCCAAGGCAGCCCCGACGAGATCATGCGCCAGGGCGATACGCACACCGCGCAGGCGCTGGCCGACTACGACCGCTGGTACCAGGGCCAGGGGCTGCAGCTGCAGGAGACCGGCCCCCGGACCCTGGCGACGGCATCCAGCCCGGACATCCACATCGTGAACGCGCGCGAACACAACCTGAAAGGGATCGACGTGCACATCCCGCGCGACGCCTTCACTGTCATCACCGGGGTATCGGGCTCGGGCAAGTCCACGCTGGCCTTCGACATTTTGTTCAACGAAGGGCAGCGGCGCTACCTCGAATCCCTGAACGCCTACGCCCGCGCCATCGTGCAGCCGGCGGGCAAGCCGGACGTCGACGCGATCTATGGGATTCCACCCACTGTGGCCATCGAACAACGCACCAGCCGCGGCGGCCGCAAGTCGACCGTGGCGACGATGACGGAAATCCACCATTTCCTGCGTCTGCTGTACGTGCGCCTGGGCACCCAGATGTGCCCGAACTGCCACGTACCGGTCCGCCCCCAGACGGCGGAACAGATCGTGGCCCAGATCATGCACGATCTGAAACACGAACACATTGGGCTACTGGCGCCGCTGGTGGTGGCCCGCAAAGGGTATTACACCGACCTGGCCAAGTGGGCGGCGGGGCATGGCCACACGCACCTGCGTGTGGATGGCGCATTCGTGGCGACCCACCCGTGGCCGCGGCTGGACCGCTACCGGGAACACACCATCGAACTGCCCATCCGCGACGTGCTGGTCGTGCCCGATCAGGAAGCGGCACTGCGCGAAGCCGTGCACGCCGCTCTGGCGCAGGGGCACGGCACCATCCGGGTGTTGGCTGGCCTGACGCGCCCGGGGCCCGACACCCTCGAAGCCCGGCGCGCCAAGGGGCTGGCCCCGGCGCCGCGCGAATTGACCTTTTCCGTGAAGCGGGCCTGCCCCGGCTGCGGCACCAGTTTTCCGGAACCGGATCCACGGCTCTTTTCATACAACTCGCGCCACGGCTGGTGCCCCACCTGCTTTGGGACGGGGCTGGAACTGCCGGGCTTCGACGCCCAGCAAACGGGCGAAGAGGCCGCCTGGCAGGACGATCCGGAACATGCGTCCCGGCCTTGCCCCGACTGCCATGGCCAGCGCCTGAACGCCGTGGCGCGGGCCTTTCTGTGGCAAGGCCGCTCCATCGCGGAACTGGCGGCCCTGGCGGTGGATGACGCCCGCCCATTCTTCGCCCACCTCGAATTGAGCGGGCGCGACGCCGACATCGCACGCGACATCCTGTCCGAGATCCGGGCCCGGCTGGATTTCATGGCCGACGTGGGGCTGGGCTATCTCGCACTCGACCGCGCAGCCCCCACTTTGTCCGGGGGGGAAGCCCAGCGCATCCGCCTGGCCGCCCAGCTGGGATCCAACCTGCAGGGTGTCTGCTACGTACTGGACGAGCCCACCATCGGCCTGCACCCACACGACAATCGCATCCTGCTCGATGCCCTGGGCCGCCTGGAAGGCCACGGCAACACGCTGGTGGTGGTCGAACACGACGAAGACACGATACGCCGGGCGGATCACGTCATCGACATGGGCCCCGGTGCCGGGATACGGGGTGGTCGCATCATTGCCCAGGGCACCGTGCAGGAAATCGCCCGGCACCCGGACTCGATCACGGGCCGCTATCTTCGCCAGCCGCTGGTCCACCCCATGCACGGCTACCGAACGGTCAGCGAGGCCCACGACTCACTCCACGTCATCGGTGCAAACAAACACAATCTGAATCATATCCAGGTGCGTATCCCGCTGGCCCGGTTGTCGGTCGTCACAGGGGTGTCGGGTTCCGGCAAGTCCACCCTGGCCCGCGACGTGCTGCTCGAGAACCTGGCCCGCAGGCGAGCCGATCCATCCAGTCCGTGGCTGGGCTGCACAAAAATCCGCGGCTGGGAAGCCATCGACCGGGTCCTGGAAGTCGACCAGACCCCGATCGGCAAGACGCCGCGCTCCTGCCCGGCTACGTATGCCGGCTTCTGGGACGACATCCGCAAGCTGTATGCCAGTACCCACGAAGCCCGCGTGCGCGGCTGGAACGCATCGCGCTTTTCTTTCAATACGGGTGCCGGGCGTTGCCCCGAATGCCAGGGCCAAGGCATGCGCACCGTGGAAATGAATTTTCTGCCGGACGTCAAAATCCCCTGCGAGACGTGCCATGGTGCCCGCTTCAATGAAGAAACGCTCGAAGTCCTCTGGAACGGCCACACCATCGGCGACGTGCTGCGCATGGAAGTCGATGACGCCCTGCCCCATTTTTCCGCGCATCGCAAGATCGCCCATGCGCTACAGCTGATGCAGGACGTCGGGCTCGGCTATCTCACGCTGGGCCAGGCCTCGCCCACGCTATCCGGCGGCGAGGCCCAGCGCCTGAAGCTGGTGGCCGAACTGTCCAAGGCCCGGCTCGACGAAGGCCTGCTGCGCAGCGGGCGCGCATCACGAACCGCGCGCACCCTGTACGTGCTGGATGAACCATCGGTGGGCCTGTCCACGGCCGACGTCGAGAAACTCATTGGGGTGCTGCATCGCCTGGTGGATGCAGGCCACACCGTCGTGGTCATCGAGCACAACCTGGACATCATGGCCGAAGCCGACTGGCTCATCGACCTGGGGCCCGAAGGCGGCGCCGGCGGTGGCCAGGTCGTCGCCCAGGGCGACCCGCAAACGATCGCCCGGCAGCACAGCCATACCGGTCGCATCCTGGGCGAATTTCTTCAGCGCCGGTAATCAGGGGGCTGCGGCCAGAGCATGCTGCAGCGCCCAGTTGGCCGCTGCCAGCCCCATGGTGGCCGTGATGGCCACCGCCGAACCATAGCCGGCGCACGACAGACCCGCCGCGCTGCCCGGCCCCCATTGCGCCGGCAGGAGGGTCTGCTGGCCAAACCACAAGCAGGGCACGCCCATGCGCGGCACCCGCCTGCGGCTGCGTCCAGATCCGGCCAGCGCCGACGGCCAGCCATGGCGCTTGCGCAACTGCTGGCGAACCCGGGCCAGCAAAGCGTCGTGCGTGGCAAGAGACAGATCCCCCGCCTGCAGTGCCAATGGGTCCGTTTTGCCGCCCGCCCCGCCGCACACCAGCAACGGCACGCCTTGCGCGCGCGCCTGGAGGACCATGGCCACCTTGGCCGCCACCTGATCCGTGCAGTCGATCCAGACCCCTGGATACTGCTGCATCAGGGCCGCCACGTTCTCCGGCGACACGAAATCATCCACCGGCTGCACCGCGCAGGCGGGATGGATGTCGCGGATCCGGGCGGACATGGCCTCGATCTTGGCCTGGCCCAGCGTACGGCTGCTGGCCTGGACCTGCCGGTTCACATTCGATTCTGCCACGTGATCCAGATCGACCAGTGTCAGGCGGCCCACCCCCGAGCGGGCCAGGGCCTCGAGCGCCCACGATCCGACGCCGCCCACCCCAGCCACCACCACGTGCTGAAGGGCCAGCCGGTCAACGGTCCCCGTACCATAGAGGCGATCCAAACCCCCGAAACGGCGCCCAGGGTCGAAAACATCCGGCGACGAGGCCGGCACGGGCGAGGAAACAGGTGAGGACATGGATGGGCCCTGATGGCTTGAGAGCCCTCATTTTAATGAAACGACGGCAAGTCTTTTACAATGGAGGGTCTCACTCTGTTTTGACGCCCTCCAAGAACATGCCGACTGGTCGATTCCCTGCCCCCCCCACACCCGAGACCTTGCATCTGCGCGACGCGGCCTGGCACGAGCGCTCCATCGCCCAGGCGCTGGATCACTGGGACGGGCGTACGGATCTTTGGGTCTTCGGTTACGGGTCCCTGGTCTGGCGCCCCGAATTCGAATACCTCGAAGCCCGCCTGGCTCAGATCCACGGATACCATCGGGCGCTGTGTATGTGGTCACGCGTCAACCGTGGCACGCCAGAGCACCCCGGCCTGGTGTTCAGCCTGGATCACGGTGGCCTGTGCCGCGGGCGCGCCTATCGCATCGCGGCCGACCACGTGCCGCAGACCATGCGCGCGCTGTGGGCCCGGGAAATGCCCAGCGGCTCATACATCCCCCGCTGGCTGCCCTGCAAAACCCCCAACGGGCCGCTATCGGCCCTGGTCTTTACCATGGACCGCAGCGACCCCAGTTACGTCCCGGGCCTGTCCATCGAACAGATCCTGGGCATCGTACGCACCAGCCGGGGCCGGTATGGTCCCTGCAGCGAATACGTGTTGCAAACGGCACAGGCCCTGGAAGCCGCCGGCATCCTCGATCCAGAACTGGACGCGATCGCACGCGCGCTGCAGGCCCCCTCTTCCGAAACCCTCTGAACCGTTCCCCATGTCTCTTGCCGATATCCGCCAGACGTACCAGAAGTTCGAACTGCTCGAATCCGCCGTACTTCCCGATCCGTTTCAGCAGTTCAACCAATGGCTCGAACAGGCCTTGCACAGCGAAGTCCGCGAACCCACGGCCATGGCGCTGGCCACCGTCGACGCCGACGGCCAGCCTGCGGCGCGCATCGTCCTGCTCAAAGAGGTCAGTGCCAGCGGGTTTGTTTTCTACACCAACTACGAATCCCGCAAAGGTCTCGCACTGACGGCACATCCACAGGCGAGCCTGCTGTTTTTCTGGCCCGAGCTCGAGCGCCAGGTGCGCATCGAGGGGCGGGTCACCCCGCTCAGCCCCGAAGAATCCGATGCCTATTATCAAAGCCGTCCTCTGGGTTCGCGCATCGGCGCCTGGGCCTCGCCGCAGAGTCGGCCCATGACCCACGAAGCCCTGGCTGAACAGGTCCAGGCGCTGACCCGCCGCCTGGGCACGGATCCCGAACGCCCCCCCTTCTGGGGCGGCTACTGCCTGTGCCCGCAGCGCTTCGAATTCTGGCAAGGGCGCCCTTCCCGCCTGCACGATCGCCTGGTCTATACGCACGACGCCGAGGCCAAGGCCGTGGCGTCGTGGCACATCACGCGTATTGCCCCCTGAAACGGTATGGCCCGACGCCCGCGCCCAGCCGACTTTTCCGCCGCCGATTTCCGCAAGGCCCTGGGGCGCTTCCCAACCGGGGTCACCGTCATTACGGCTGAAAACCCTGTCACGACCCAGCCCATCGGCCTGACCATCAGCTCGTTCAGTTCGGTTTCACTGGCGCCGCCCATGGTGCTCTGGACGCTGACCGACAACGCCGCCTCGCTGGCTGCCTTCAGGCAACTGGATCGCTACGTGATTCATGTGCTGTCGGCCAGCCAAGCCGCGCTGGCCCGCCGATTCGCCCATGGGCCGCAGCCGGCCCGTTTCGGTGGTGTTTCCCTGGCGCGCGCCCCTTCAGGCACGCTGAGGCTGGGCGATGGCCATTGTGCGGCGTGGTTCGAATGCTTCAATGTCCGCCAGCACCGGGCGGGAGACCACTGGATATTCATCGGCCAGGTCGAGCACTGCGGCCACCGCCAGATCGCCCCGCTCATTTATCATGCCGGCGACTTCGACCTGACCCCCACCGGCACCCCTTTGTAACAGCCAGCCGGCCTGCGCGACCGGCCCCAAACGGTGCAAAGGGCTTAGCGTTCGAGTTCGAACAGATTGGTGACTTCGATCTCGAGCACCTGTTCATCGGACTGGTTGAACAGGCGCCACGTCCAGCGCATGATGCCCAGGTCATCGCGCGACGAGGAGACGCGCTTCGAATCGATGGTGGCCTCGAGGCGCAGGGCGTCGCCCGCGCGCACCGGTGTCATCCAGCGGATCCGATCCAGCCCCGGCGAACCGAAGCATTCAGACCCTTCGAGGGACTCGGCCGCCAGGCGCATGGCCAGCCCGCAGGTAAGCCAGCCGCTGGCGATCAGGCCCCCCCAGCGCCCCTTCTTGGCGCGTTCTTCATCGACATGAAACCACTGTGGATCGTACGCGCGAGCAAATTCGAGCATGGTGGTCTTATCCACGACGATCGGACCATATTTGAGAACCATGCCGGGTTCGAATTCCTTGAATTTCATGAGTTGTATTCCTGACAACGGGCGCCTTGCAGCAAGCCGTACGAGATAAATTGGACAATCGCCTAGTGTAACGACATATGGCTATATTTCAAGCCCTGCACAGCGCTGCGGCCGCGTCCCCTGACACCTGGCGGCGGGCGCTGGATCAGGAAAACGCCGCCGCCGCACGGGTGATGCGGTCATTCACGCCCTGCCAACGCGCATCGTCGGGCGGCGCCTGCAACACAATCTGCTGCAGCCCGGCGTCGTCGAGTTCGCGCAGCAAGGCATAGAGGCGGTGGGCGTACACCGCTGGATCGGACGGCAGCGTCACCCACTGCACCCCGGCCGGCAGGGGCGCCGGCGTCGGCCCGAGGCCGATAACGGCCACCCGCGGTGGATCCGCCAGCCCGCCAGATAGCGCCTGGCCCGATCGCGGCGCATCCGGATCGGACCAGGCCTCGAGCCAGCGCTGCAGCGCGGTACGCGACCAGATGCGCACCGGGGTACGCGGCGCATAATGTGCCCTGAGCGACCCGGACACCCGCGGCGCATCGCGGTCCGGCTGGGCTGGCAACTCACCCAGCACTTCTGCCAGTTGCAGGCTGCTGATCTGGCCAGGCCGCAGCAGCACGGGCGGGTGTCCCGACGCCATGCGGGACACGTCCAGAATGGTCGATTCAATGCCGACTTCGGCGTCACCCCCGTCCAGGATCATCAAAGCCTGTTCATCGAGGTCGGAAAATTCACGCCGTACGTGTTCTGCCCGGGTGGGGGACACCCGGCCGAACCGGTTGGCGGACGGCGCCGCCACCCCCCCCTGGCCATGGGGCTTGAGCCCCGCAAAGGCATGCAGCAGCATCTGTGCGACCGGGTGCGAGGGACACCGCAGGCCGACGCTGTCCTGCCCACCGCTGACGACGTCCGGCACGTGCCCGGCACGCGGCAGGATCAGTGTCAGGGGGCCTGGCCAGAAAGCTGAAATCAGGCGCTGGGCCACCGGGGACAGGTGGGTGACCCAATAGGCGGGATCCGCCTCGGGCGACAAGTGCACGATGACCGGATGGTTGGCGGGCCGGCCCTTGACTGCAAATAGACGGGCCACCGCCTGCGGATTTTCGGCATCCGCCCCCAGACCGTAGACGGTTTCTGTCGGGAAGGCGACCAGGCGCCCCTGCTGCAGGCGCTGCGCCGCTTCGAGTATGCGCATGGAGTCGACTTCAGGCATTCGGCAAGCCCAATATGTCGACCACCCGGGCCACCCGCTCGCGCAGGCGGGCGGCCGTGGGCGCAAGAACGTTCACGTGGCCCATCTTGCGCCCTGGACGGGCTTCGTCCTTGCCATACAAATGCAGGCGGGTGCCTGGAACCCGCAACAAGGCCGCCCAATCCGGTTCGCTGGGCTGGCCGGCAGCATCCTGCCAGAGGTCGCCCAGCACGTTGACCATGGCAGCCGGGCACAGCAGGCGGGCATCCCCCAGCGGCAAACCGGCGAGTACCCGAGCCTGTTGCTCGAACTGCCCCACCAGGCAGGCATCCTGCGTCAGGTGCCCGCTATTGTGAGGCCTGGGCGCCATTTCGTTGGCCAGCAGACGGCCATCCTCCAGTACGAAGAATTCGATGCAGAGGACCCCGTGATAGTCGAGGTGTCTGGCCACCTGCAGGGCCAGGCGTTCGGCCTCGCCCGCCTGCGCGGGCGGCACCGAGCCATCACAGATCGAGACCGCCAGGATCCCATTGCGATGCCGGTTTTGCATGGGAGGATAGGCGACCGTCTGGCCGTCCCGGCCACGCGCCACGATGACCGAGATTTCATGATCGAGTGGCTGCAGTGCCTCGAGGACACAAGGGACCCGCCGCAACGCCTGGAACGCGGCGCGGGCTGCTTCGATCTCTTGTACGTGGATCTGGCCCTTGCCATCGTAGCCCAGGCGACGGGTCTTGAGGATGCCGGGAAACAGCGTTGCGGGACAGGACGCCAGGTCTGCGTCGGCCCCAATGGCTGCGTGCTCGGCCACCGCGAGCCCTGCCGCCCGCAGCCAGGTCTTTTCCTGGACGCGATCCTGGGCAATCGCCACGGCCTGTGCAGACGGTGCGGTGACGCGCGCCTGGGCCAGATACTGCAGGCTTGTAGCGGGCACGTTCTCGAATTCGGTGGTCAGGGCCGCACAGCGTTCGGCCAGCTGCCGCAGCGCGCCCACGTCATCATAGGCCGCCTGCAAATGCAGATCGGCCACCCGCGCGGCAGGCCCGTCCGGTGCCGGATCGAGTACCGCGACACGGTACCCCAGCGCCTGGGCCGCCTGGCAGAACATGCGACCCAGTTGCCCCCCGCCCAATACGCCCAGCCAGCTGCCAGGCGGCAACGGCACGAGAGGGCTCATACCGGCTCCGGCGGCACGCGCATGGCCCGGGCCTGCTCTGTCTGGCGTGCCCGATAGGCTTGCAGCCGCTGCATCAGGCCGGCATCATGAACCGCCAGGTTGGCGACCACGTGCAGGGCGGCATTGGCCGCACCGGCATCGCCGATGGCGAAGGTGGCAACCGGGACACCGCGCGGCATTTGCACGATGGACAGCAGGGAGTCTTCACCGCGCAGATGCCGCGAGGCGACCGGCACCCCGAAGACCGGCACGGGCGTCAGGGCCGCCAGCATACCCGGCAAGTGGGCGGCTCCCCCCGCCCCCGCCACGATCGCCCGCAGGCCCCGTGCCAGCGCCTGCCGGCCGTATTCGACCATGTCGAAGGGCATGCGGTGGGCGGAAACCACTTGAGCCTCATAGGGGATGAAAAATTCATCGAACACCGCAGCGGCGTGCCGCATGGTGTCCCAATCGCTGGAGGACCCCATGACCAGGCCCACCACGGCCGGCAGGCCCGCGGGCCCGACAGGGTCGTTCATGCCGCAGCCCCGCTGAGGCGCTCGAGGGCTTCATGGTACTTGGCGGCCGTCCGTGCAATAACGTCCGCCGGCAGACGCGGCGCCGGCGCGGTTTTGTCCCAGCTCTGGGCTTCGAGCCAATCCCGGACGAACTGCTTGTCGAACGAGGGTGGGCTCGACCCCGGCTGCCAGGCATCGGCCGGCCAGAAACGGGATGAATCCGGCGTCAGGACCTCATCCATCAGGTGCAAGGTACCGCCGGCATCCACGCCGAATTCGAATTTGGTGTCTGCGATCAGGATGCCGCGCGTCAGCGCATGACGCGCTGCCTCGGCGTACAGGGCCAGGGTGACCCGGCGGATTTCGTGGGCCAGCACGTGGCCGACCTGCGCCACCACATAGGCAAAGTCGACATTTTCATCGTGCTGGCCGAACTCTGCCTTGGCGGCGGGCGTGAAGATGGGCTCGGGCAGCGTGTCGGCCAGGCGCAGACCGGGCGGAAGCGCCACGCCGCATACGGCCCCGTGTGCCAGGTAATCTTTGTAGCCGGAACCGGCCAGATAGCCGCGCGCCACGGCCTCGACCAGGATGGGCTGCAAGCGCTTGACCACCATTGCCCGGCCTGCCACCTGATCGCGTTCGTCGGCCGCCACGACCGATTCAGGCGCGATCCCCGTGGCATGCGTGGGTACCAGGTGCCCCAGGCGCTGCAGCCAGAATTCGGTAAGGGCCGTGAGCACATGCCCCTTGCCGGGGATCGGATCATCCAGAATGACATCGAAGGCCGAGATGCGATCGGTGGCGACGATCAGCAAATGATCATCGCCCACGGCATACATGTCGCGCACCTTGCCGCGCCCCAGCAACGGCAAGGAGCGGATTTCGGACTGCAGCAAGGCGGGCATGGCGCTTATTTCACCAACTGGTGCAGTTCGCCCGAGGCATACCGGGCAGCCATGTCGGACAGCGGAATCGGTTTGATACGGGATGCGTGGCCTGCCGTACCGAATTGCTCGTAGCGCGCCAGGCAGACTTTCTTGGCCGCCTCGCGGGCCGGCTTGAGGTATTCGCGCGGATCGAACTTGGAGGGGTTTTCGAACAGGAAGCGACGGATCGCCCCCGTCATGGCCAAGCGGATATCGGTATCGATGTTGACCTTGCGCACCCCGTGGCGAATGGCTTCTTGCAGTTCTTCGACCGGCACGCCATAGGTTTCCTTCATGTCGCCCCCGAACTGCCGAATCTCTGCCAGCAGCTCTTGCGGAACGCTGGAGCTGCCATGCATGACCAGGTGGGTATTGGGCAGGCGTGCGTGAATCTCTTTGACGCGCTGTATGGACAGAATGTCGCCCGTGGGCTTGCGTGTGAACTTGTAGGCGCCATGGCTGGTACCCACTGCGATCGCCAGGGCATCGAGCTGGGTCTGCTGGACGAAGTCGGCGGCCTGTTCGGGATCGGTGAGCAGCTGCTCGCGCGTCATCGTGCCTTCGGCCCCGTGGCCGTCTTCTTTGTCGCCCTTCATGGTCTCGAGCGAGCCCAGACAGCCGAGCTCGCCTTCGACCGTGATGCCCAGGGGATGCGCCATCTGCACCACCTTGCGGGTGACGTCGAGATTGTATTCGTACGAAGAGATAGTCTTGCCGTCGGCCATCAGCGAGCCGTCCATCATCACGCTGGAGAAGCCCAGATCGATGGCGCCCCGGCAGACATCGGGCGATTGGCCGTGGTCTTGGTGCATGACCACCGGAATGTGCGGATAGGATTCTACCGCGGCCTGGATCAGGTATTTCAGGAAACCTTCCCCGGCATATTTGCGCGCACCGGCCGAGGCCTGCATGATCACAGGGCTGTCCGTCTCGGCTGCGGCCTCCATGATGGCTTGAACCTGCTCCAGATTGTTGACGTTGAATGCCGGGATCCCGTAGCTGTGTTCAGCCGCGTGATCGAGCAATTGGCGCATGGAAACCAGGGCCATGATCAGACCTCCAGATAATGGTGTAAGAAAAATGCTTGGGGTGATTTTAAGATGGAATAGGAATCACTGCTGGCGGCGCGCGGACTTGGGCCGGAAGGCCTGCACCCGATCGGGGCGTGTTTCCACATAGGGCCCACCGATGAGATCCAGGCAATAAGGCACGGCGGCAAACACGCCGGGCACGCCGGCCGACTGCCCATCGGCGCGCACCCCTTCGAGGGTTTCTCGAATGGCGCGCGGCTGGCCCGGCAGGTTGAGAATCAAGGCGGCATGCCCATCCGGGCATTCGCGCAGCACGGCCACCTGGCGCGACAGGATGGCCGTAGGAACGAAATGCAGGCTCACCTGGCGCATTTGTTCCGCAAAACCCGGCAATTCACGCGTGGCGACGTCGAGCGTTGCATCGGGCGTGACGTCGCGCCGCGCCGGGCCGGTGCCACCGGTGGTCAGAACCAGGTCGCAGCCACGCTCATCGACCAGCGCACGCAAGGCATCGGCAATTTGCGCCCGTTCATCTGGCAGCAGGCAGGTGAGCACCTGCATCGGCCCCGCGATGGTGTCCTGCAGCCACGCCTGCAACGCCGGAATACCCTGATCCACATACTGGCCCGTGCTCGCGCGGTCGGATACCGACACCAGGCCCACCAGCAGCTCGTCGGGGTGGCGCCGGACCAGCCGCTGCGGCGGACTGCCAACGCGATCAGGCACGGGGCTGCCGCTGCTGGGCGGCCGAACGGTTGACCACGTCGATGGGCTGCCGCGTCAGCAAGGCCAACAAGTGCGCGACCTCGGCCTGAAGTTCGCGCCGGTCCACGACCCGGTCGATGGCCCCTTTTTCGAGCAGGAATTCGGCCCGCTGGAAGCCTTCGGGCAGTTTTTCGCGCACGGTCTGTTCGATGACTCGCGGCCCCGCGAAACCGATGAGCGCATTGGGCTCGGCCAGCACCACGTCGCCCATAAAGGCGAACGAGGCCGACACGCCCCCCATGGTGGGGTCGGTCAGGATACTGATGAAAGGCAGGCCCGCCTCGGATAGCTGCTGCAGCATGGCGGTGGTCTTGGCCATCTGCATCAGGGAGAAAAGGGATTCCTGCATACGTGCGCCGCCCGAGGCGGACACGCAGATGAAAGGCAGGCGCCGGCGAATGGCTTGCTGAACCCCCAGGGCAAAGCGCTCGCCCACCACGGAGCCCATCGAGCCCCCCATGAAGGCAAACTCGAAACACGCGAGAATGGTCGGCACGGACAGGATGGTGCCCCCGACCACGACCAGCGCCTCGGATTCGCCCGTCTGTTTCACCGCCTCTGAGACCCGGTCCGGATATTTATGCGTATCGCGAAACTTGAGCGGATCGGTTGGACGGATACGGTCGCCGATTTCTTCGCGGCCGTCGGGATCGAGCAGCGAATCGATGCGCGCCCGGGCGCCGAGCCGCATATGATGGCCGCATTTGGGGCAGACGTTCAGTGTCGCCTGCAAGTCTTCTTTGTAGAGGACCGATTCGCAGGACGGGCACTTGACCCACAACCCTTCAGGCACCCGCTTGGTACCCGAATCGGTGCTGCGGTTGATGCGCGGCGGCAGGATTTTCTCGAACCAGCTCATGCCTCGCCCCTGGTGACGCCGGCCATGGCCTGATGCACTTGCCCCAGCCAGTGCGCGGCGGCCTCGATGGCGGCCTGCGGGCCGGCCCGTTCGGCCGCCTCGCGGATGATTTCAATGAGTTTGCTGCCGATGACCACCGCATCCGCATGGCGGGCCACCCGGGCCGCACTGTCGGCATCGCGGATACCAAAGCCGACCCCGACCGGAATACCGACGTGCCGGCGGATCTCCGCCAGGTGACGGGCGACGTCATCCGTGTCCAGGTGCCCGGCGCCGGTCACCCCCTTGAGCGATACATAATAAACGTACCCGCGCGCCAGACGGGCCACCTGCTGCATGCGGGCCACGGTGGACGTGGGCGCCAGCAGGTAAATGGGCGCCAGGCCGGCGGCGTCCATGGCGGCGGCAAAATCGGCGGACTCTTCGGGGGTGTAGTCGACCGTGAGTACGCCATCGACCCCGGCCTGCACTGCGCGCTGGATGAACGGCCCCGCACCCATGCTCTCGATCGGATTGGCGTAGCCCATGAGCACCACGGGCGTCTGTGTGTCGCTCTGCCGAAACTCGGCAACGATGTCGAGCACCCGCTGCAGGCTGGTGCCGGCGGCAATGGCGCGTTCGCCAGCCTGCTGAATGACGGGGCCGTCGGCCGCCGGGTCGGAAAAGGGCACGCCCAGTTCGATGATGTCTGCGCCGGCCGCAACCAGCGCACGCATCAGTGCCGGGGTGGACCCCACCAGAGGATCGCCCGCCGTAATGTAGGGGATCAGGGCGGCCCGCCCCTGCAGCGCGTTGAAACGGGTGGCCAAACGGGATTGAGTCTTCATGCCGGCCCCCTCAGAGTATGATGCCGCTATGTTCGGCGACGGTATGCATGTCTTTGTCGCCGCGCCCCGACAGATTGACCAGGATGAGGGTGTCAGGCGGCAGATCCGGTGCCATCTTGACCGCCTGCGCAATGGCATGCGCTGATTCGAGCGCCGGAATAATGCCCTCGATGTGGCAGCAGTCGTGGTAGGCGGCCAGCGCTTCGGCGTCTGTAATGCCCACATAGCGGGCCCGGCCGCTTTCCTTCAGCCAGGCGTGCTCTGGCCCGACGCCCGGATAATCGAGGCCGGCCGAAATCGAATGGGTCGGCTGGATCTGCCCGTGTTCATCTTGCAGCAGATACGTGCGATTGCCATGCAGCACCCCCACCACCCCGCAGTTGAGCGAGGCGGCGTGCCGCCCGCTGTCGAGGCCTTCGCCCGCGGCCTCGACCCCGATCAGCCGCACGGACGAATCTTCGATATAAGGATGGAAGATGCCAATGGCATTTGACCCGCCGCCGACGGAGGCCAGTATGTAATCAGGTTGGCGGCCGGCATCCCTGGGCATTTGCTCGCGGCATTCGCGGCCTATGATGGTCTGGAAATCCCGCACCATTTGCGGATAAGGGTGCGGGCCGGCCACCGTGCCGATGATGTAGAACGTATCCTCGACGTGGGTGACCCAGTCGCGCATGGCCTCGTTCAGGGCGTCCTTGAGCGTGCGCGAACCCGATTCCACCGGCACCACCTCGGCCCCCAGGAGCTTCATGCGATACACGTTGGAGGCCTGCCGCTGGACGTCTTCGGCGCCCATGTACACCACGCACGGCATGCCGTAGCGCGCGGCGACGGTGGCCGTGGCCACGCCGTGCTGGCCGGCGCCGGTTTCGGCAATGATGCGCTGCTTGCCCATGCGCCGCGCCAGCAGGGCCTGGCCAATGCAGTTGTTGACCTTGTGCGCGCCCGTGTGATTGAGGTCTTCGCGCTTGAACCAGATCTGGGCCCCCCCGAGCCGCTCGGACCAGCGACGCGCATGATAGACCGGGCTGGGCCGGCCGACGAAATGTTCGAGCTCGTAGGCGTATTCGCGCTGGAACTCGGGATCCTCGCGATACTTTGCGTAGGCCTCGCGCAGGGCTTCGAGGGCGTGCACCAGGGTCTCAGCCACGAAGGATCCGCCAAACCTGCCAAAGTGTCCGTGTGCGTCGGGCAGCTGATAGGACATGAAATTCAGTCTCTCTGGAAATAAGCCCCGAGCCAAGGACCCGCCGGGCAAACGAGCATTTTACCAGCCGCCGGTCAATGGCGGCTGGCTTCGACGCCTGGCAGCTCGTTGACGGCGGCCAGCGCCTGACGGATCTCGTTGCCATCGCGCACCTCGATGGTGAACACCATATGGGCTAGAGAGCGCCGGCTGTGAGTCGTTACACGGACCACCCGCAAGCGCAGGCGCGCAAAGACTTCGGACAGGTCGCGCAACAGGTTGGGGCGATCCTGGGCGCGCACATCCAGGTCGACGGGATACAGGCTTTGGCCCGTGTCACCCCAGGCCACCTCGATGCAGCGCTCGGGGTGGCGTTGCGCCAACGCAGCCCAGGACGGGCAATCGCGCCGGTGGATGGAGACCCCGCGGCCCCGCGTGACGAACCCCTCGATCGCATCCGGCGGCGCCGGGCGGCAGCAGCGCGCCAGTTGGGTCATGAGCGAATCGACCCCCACCACCAGCACCCCGCTCTTGCCCGTGCGCGAAACGCTGCCCGCGCCGCTGCCGTATACGCGCGGCTCATCGGATGGCGGCGCGGCAGGCTCGGGGGCCTGGAACATGGCATCGATCTGGCGCAGGCTGAAGTCTTCTTTGGCGACCGCGACATACAAGTCATCGGCCCGCGCAAAACCGAGCTGCTGGGCCAGCTGCTCCTGGTTGATCGCCGTACGCCCGAGGCGCTGCAGCTCTTTTTCCACCAGCGCCTGGCCCTGGGCGATGCGCTGCTGCAATTCGACCGCATTGAACCAGGCGCGCACCTTGGCCCGCGCCCGCGAACTAGCCAGAAAACCCAGCTGCGGGTTGATCCAGTCGCGCGAGGGCCCGCCGGACTTGGCTGCAATGATCTCCACGGTCTGCCCTGTTTTCAGCGGCGTGGACAGGGAGACCATCTGGCCATCGACGCGCGCGCCGCGGCACCGGTGACCCAGATCCGTATGCAGCAAATAGGCGAAATCCAGCGGCGTGGAACCGGCAGGCAGCTCGAGCACCCGGGCTTGCGGCGTCATGACGTAGATATGGGGATCGCGGGCGGCCGTCACGACGACGTCATCCGGGCGCTGATCGGCCTTCCAGGACAACAGCTGCCGCATCCAGGCGATTTTCTGGTCGTAGGCGCCCGATGCCGCCACCTGGCCGCCCCGGGCCCCGGCCTCTTTGTAACGCCAATGCGCCGCCATCCCGTACTCGGCGAAATAATGCATTTCACGCGTACGGATCTGGATTTCAAACGCCCTGCCCTGCGTATCGGCCACGACCGTATGCAGCGAACGATAGCCGTTGGGCTTGGGCCGGGCGATGTAGTCATCGAATTCATCCGCGACCGGCACCCAGATCGCGTGCACCAGCGCCAGCACGGCATAGCATTCGCGTTCATCGGCCACGATGACGCGCAAGGCGCGCAAGTCATAGAGCTGATCGAAGGACAGCTGCTTCATGCGCATCTTGTTCCAGATGCTGTAGATGTGCTTGGGCCGGCCGGAAATCTCGGCACGCAGGCCGGCGTCCGCCAGCGCCTTGTGCAGGCGCTTGATCACCGCCGTAATGAAACCTTCGCGTTCGGCCCGCTTTTCTTCCAGTTGCCGGGCGATCGCTTTATAAGTGTCCGGTTGCAGGAACCGGAATGAAAGGTCTTCCATTTCCCACTTGAGCTGCCAGATTCCCAGGCGGTTCGCCAACGGCGTGTACAGCGAAAGGGTCTCCCGGGCAAAATCCATTGGACACGTCGCGTGCCCCAGGGCGTACCAGCGCAGGGATTGCAGACGCGAGGCCAGGCGAATCAGTACGATACGCAGGTCGGCCGCCATCGCCAGCAGCATTTTGCGCTGCATTTCCTGCTGATCGCCTTCTCCGTGCGCCCCCGCTTGCCCCGTCATGGCGCTTAGGCGCAACAGCGCCCCGACCCCCTGCACCAGCGTCAGGATCTCTGGGCCAAACGCCTCGCGCATGGGATCGCGTCGCGCCAGTTCGGCCGCGGATTCGGGCTGGATCGACAACAGGGACGCAGCGCGGGTGGCTGCATCCGTTTCGAGTTCCGCAAGGATCAGGACCGTGGCCGCGCTGTGGGCGGCCAGGGGTTCGCCCGTGCTGGCCCGCGCGGATTCCAGCGGCTCGCGCACCCAGTCCAGGGCTTGCCCCAGCAGCCGCTGGCCCTCGGCATCCAGGCCGCGGCTGGCCCGCTTCAGCCAGGTTGCATCAAAAGGATCCGCCGACAACGACACAGAGGAGGATTTCATGGCAGGCTGCCCACGCCAACGGGCCGAATGTTCAGGCCGGGTTGCAAACCTCTATACTACCTGCCTCCCCGATCTTTGTTTCATCCCTGACATCATGACGGGATATACGGGTTGACCCCTAGTATTCAGGTAGAATGTCGCAAGACTTTACCGGTCCGTGCATTCCAGGAGTACCCATCATGACCCACGTCGTCACCGAAAACTGCATCAAATGCAAGTACACCGACTGTGTCGACGTCTGTCCGGTGGACTGTTTCCGCGAAGGCCCGAACTTCCTGGTCATCGATCCCGAAGAATGCATCGACTGCGCGGTCTGTGTACCCGAATGCCCGGCCAATGCCATTTTTGCCGAAGAAGACGTGCCCCAGGACCAGGTCGATTTCATTCCCCTGAACGCCGAACTCTCGCCCATTTTCGGGCCGATCAACCGTTCAGTGGGCGAGCTCGACGGCGCCGACGACTGGAATGGCGTGGCCGACAAGCTCAAGTACCTCGAGCGCCCCTGAAGGCATTCTTGGGCGTCTGTGAATCGGGGTAAATCCCAGTATAGGGTTTTTGTGAACTGACGTTACTGTAATCAGGCACATTCAGAGTGTCCCTGTCTGTATACGCTGTTCACGACAAAAGGCCCAAAACACATGCTGTATGACCTGCACGAGATTCAAAGATCCATTCTCGGCCCCTTCTCGGCCTTTACCGAAACCGGTTCCCAACTTTTCTCCAACCCATACAGCCCACTGGCCTATACGCCGCTATCCCGACAGCTGGCGGCCGCCTACGAGCTCGCCCATCGCGTAGGAAAGGATTACGAAAAGCCCGCCTGGGGTCTGGACACCACGTATATCAACGGGCGTGAAATCGCCGTCACCGAAGACATCGCGGTCAACAAGCCGTTTTGCCGCCTGGTCCATTTTCGCCGCAATGCCCGCCGCAAGGATCCCCGCGTTCTGCTGGTCGCCCCCCTGTCGGGTCATCATGCCACGCTGTTGCGCGATACGGCCCGCTCCCTGATCCAGAACCACGAAGTCTACGTCACCGACTGGGTCGACGCCCGCATGGTGCCCATCGCCGACGGCACCTTCGGCCTGGACGACTACGTGCGCTACATACAGGCCTTTCTGCGCCACCTGGGCCCGGATACGCACGTCATCTCGGTGTGCCAGCCCACGGTGCCCGTCATGGCCGCGCTCTCGCTCATGGCCAGCGAAGACGACCCCGACCAGCCCCGCAGCATGGTGATGATGGGCGGGCCCATCGACACCCGCAAGTCGCCCACCCAGGTAAACCGCCTGGCCACCACCAAACCCTATGAATGGTTCGAAGACAACCTGATCCATCGGGTGCCGCCGCGCTACCCGGGCGCCGGGCGCAAAGTGTATCCCGGCTTCCTGCAACATGCAGGCTTCGTGGCCATGAATCCAGACCGGCACGTCAAGTCTCACTACGATTACTATCTGCACTTGTTGCGCGGAGACGACAGCGATGCCGAAGCGCATCGCCGTTTCTACGACGAGTACAATGCCGTCCTCGACATGCCCGCCAAGTTCTATCTCGATACCATCCGCACCGTGTTCCAAGAATTCCGCCTGCCGCGCGGCACATGGGTGATCGACGGGCAGACCGTCGATCCAGGCGCCATCCGCAAGACGGCGCTCATGACCGTCGAAGGCGCCCTGGACGACATCTCCGGGTTGGGCCAGACTCACGCGGCCCATACCTTGTGTGCCAACCTGTCGCCTTCCATGCGCGAAGTCCATACCGCCGCGCACTGCGGCCACTATGGGATATTCTCCGGCCGGCGCTGGCGCGAGCTGATCTACCCGCGCATTTCCACCTTCATACGGGCCCATGCCTGACACAGACGCGCCCCTCCTGCCTTACGGGCCGGCGCACGGCGCGGGCCCCGAATTCCGCATCGCCCTCATCGACGAATCGCTGTGCATCGGCTGCACCCTGTGCATCCAGGCCTGTCCCGTCGATGCCATCCTGGGCGCCAGCCAATATATGCATACCGTCATTGAATCCGATTGCACGGGGTGCGAGCGCTGTCTGGATCCATGCCCGGTCGACTGCATCACCATGGTCGCCACGACCCGGCAATGGACGGACGATGCCGCACACATCGCGGGCGAACGCCACGCGGCACGCCAGCAACGCCTGGCGCGCCGTCACCATGAACACGGCAGTCCGGCTGCACGCACCCTGTCGAACAAACCCACCCTGGCGCAAGTCGGCGCCCACGACAAAAAAGACCGGATCGCCCGGGCCCTGGCACGCGCCCGCGCCTTGCGCACATGACCCCCGCCGCAGTGGCCGAATGCTTCCGGCGCCTGAGGGCCGCCAACCCCACGCCGGTGACCGAGCTCGAGTACAAGACGAACTTCCAGCTGTTGATTGCGGTGATTCTGTCGGCTCAGTCGACAGACCGCGCGGTCAACCTGGCCACCCGCCAGTTCTTCCCGGCGCATGGCACCCCTGAAGGCCTGCTGGCCCTAGGCGAAGAAGGCCTGAGTCAAGCCATCCGCACCATCGGCCTGTACCGAACCAAGACCCGTAATATCCTGCAGACCTGCGCGCTGATTCTCGAGCGGCACGGCGGTGCAGTCCCCAACGACCGGGCCGCGCTCGAGGCCCTGCCGGGCGTGGGCCGCAAGACAGCCAACGTGGTGTTGAACACGGCGTTCGGACAGGCGGTCATGGCCGTGGATACGCACGTCTTCCGGGTGGCCAACCGCACGGGCATCGCACCGGGCAAGACCGTGCGGGAAGTCGAACAGCGCCTCATGGAGCGCGTGCCGGAAGAATACCTGCTGAACGCCCACCACTGGCTGATCCTGCATGGCCGCCACATCTGCCTGGCCAGGAAACCCAAGTGCCCCGAATGCCTGCTGCGCGACCTGTGCGAATATCCCAATAAAACCATCAAGTTATCCGGCGGAAACAGTCAACCGGCCGCTCCTGCTGCGACGCAACAATCATAAGCGGGGCCTGCTCGCAACTCTGTAAAACCCTTATGGAGATCGCCCTGCGCGCGTTTCATAATTCCTTAGTTTTTGAAATCAGCCTGCAGCGCATAGGGAACCCGATACCATGGGAACAGAGCCCGACATCATTCTCGAGACGCGTCATCTGAGCAAATCCTTTCTGGGTTTCGTGGCGGTCGATGACGTCAATCTAAAGGTCCAGCGGGGCCACATACACGCCCTGATCGGCCCCAACGGGGC